>WNFL01321793.1_pt1 | contig 81351 bp, 129 predicted proteins | sample 5400361 | NCBI WGS metagenome assembly WNFL01 (sample SAMN13153351, study PRJNA577476) | soil metagenome | isolation source: 40 cm soil on Douglas fir-dominated hillslope | place: USA:California | collected 2013-09-17 | reverse complement strand
GAATCAGTTTTGATCGCGAACCCAAAGTCATGGCGGGCGTGTTGGTGTGGGGTAACGAAAATATTGGGGCCCACGCAGAAGTCAGGTTCTTGTCACCCGGCCATGACTTTGGGTTCGCGATCAAAACTGATTCGGTGCAGTACCCGGCTCCGTTTGCAATGGTACTGAGAGATCTCCTCGTACGGCACAACACCGCGAACGGCAACGGGCAGAACATCGTATACGCGCTCATGGTCAACGGTGTTGCGACAGCGGTAACGGTTACTCTCGCAACTGGTGCTGTTGTGCAGGCTTCTGATCTCGCCAACTCGGTTACGATCGCACAGGGAGATCGAGTCTCTATTCGTGCAAGCAAAGCCGCCAACGTTGCAAATGGTGCTGTCGATGTTCAGGCTACTCTGAAGGTTGAGGCGGTCTAATGCCGGTCGTAACTCGACGGTATTCACTCGTCGGTCCTACCGATGAGATGCTTGATCGTTTCGTTGACGCCAACGGAGCGGAGCTGGTTGTGCTGGCAACGTATCCGACACCGACGATCGACATCAACGTTGATAACGGGGTTGCCGGTCTCATCACAACGCTCGATCAGTACATGGCTCTACTCGGTTATGCCGTGTCTGGTGCGGGGACTAGCAAGCAGGTTTTTCGTTACGTTGCAACCGGTCTCGAAGCCAACCCGTTTGTGGTTGCTTTACCGGCAACTCGAGCATCGGCCGTTTACAACGTTCAGCTCACGATGGGTGGGCCTGCGGCTAACCCGATCAAAGAGGCCAGGCCTCTCGCTTCTACCTTTGCGGTCAACAACTTTCAGGTAGAGTTAGGCGGAGCCATCGATGCTGGCGACGTCTTCATGTTCACGGTCGAAGACCAGACATGACCGATACCTGCGGTTGGTAGTATCATTTCCACATGATGATCACCAACGGCATTTCTGATCTCTTGCATTCAGAACGCGGCGTGTTTTGTATCATGGCCCTCCTTTGCGCGACAGGTCTTGCAGCTTTTCAACAGCTCGATTCAGCGGCATGGCTAGATTTCGTGAAGTGGTTGGCAACGATACTTGTCGCGGGCAAAACCATTACCAGCGCAGTGGAGACGCTCACCCTTAAGAGCCCTCAAATTCCACGCGCGAATACCGTTGACAACGCGCCATCTGACAAAAAGGAGTAAATCATGCGACGTGAGGTCATGATTGTTCATCGCAAGGCTCTGTTCGCAGCACTAGGTGCTGCCGCTGTGATTACGTCAATGTTGAGCCTAATCGGGCTCGATACAATTATCGATGCGTTAATTTCTCCTGCTGCAGTTACACGTATCTCGGATTTGGAAGTCACTAACAAAATCCAGATGACGAGTAGTTCGGGACCGACAATAAGGACGATCGCAAGTAATCCCAATGGCTCTGTTGTTGAACCACGTGGAAGTCTACGTCTGCGCACTGATGTCGGAAACTCGTCTCTTTACGTGAATACTGACGGCGCGACGTCATGGTCAACGTTTTTCAACGTTGCGGGTGATCATCTTTTTGCATCGGGTTCGACAATCTCACTTGATCAGATTGGGACGCAAACATTTCTAGGTCGTACGGCGGCTGGAACAGGCAACGTCCAAACGTTAACCGCCACACAATCGACGGCGATTCTAGACACGTTCACGTCAGGGGCTAAAGGTCTGGCCCCAGCGAGCGGTGGTGGTACGACAAACTTTCTACGAGCTGATGGAACGTGGTCGAATGCCATCGATGCCGTTAGTGCCGGCATTATCTACGGCGATGCAGCTCAAGGTGACGTTACTCTCGGCGCTGGTACAACTACACTCACGGCAGATCAGTTCTACAACAACTTGACGATCAACGTCGGAGATACATTAGCAACTGGTGGATACAGAGTCTATGTCAAGGGGACGCTCACGCTCAACGGAACAATATCCCGCAGCGGGAACGCAGGTACAGCCGGTAACGGCACTACTCCAGGAACTGGTGGTGCGAGTAGCAGCGCCGGAGTTTTTTCAGCCACGTCGGCCGGAGGAAATGGTGTTGGAGCAGCTACCGGTGGTACTGGTGGCGATTCTCTATCAACGCCAAGAAACGCTGTCAACGGACACCTAAACGGCGGTGCCGGAGGCACTAGCGGAAACAACGGCACTAATGCGACAGCAAATTTAGCTAGCATCATGGAAGGTGGTGGCGGAGGCGGAGGCGGCGGTGGTGATGGTGGTACCGGTGGAACCGGCGGTAATGGCGGGCAAGCTACCCGCTTAGCAAACAACTACGGATTTGACATGCGTACGTACACGACGATGTCAACGGGTACAGCATTTGATGGAAATACATGGGTCAAAGGCACCTTTGGTAGTGGCGGAGCTGGTGGCGGTGGTGCTTCGAATGCGGTCGGGACTAGCGGTGGATACAGCGGCGGAGGTGGCGCTGGCGGAGGAAACGTGTATCTCGCCGCATACATCATCACTGGAACTGGCAGTGTAGAAGCCAAGGGCGGTAACGGTGGTAATGGCGGTAACGGGATCGCCGGTAATGGCGCTGGCGGTGGTGGTGGTGGTGGCGGTGCTGGCGGAGTTGTCGTGGTCGTTACTAGGGTGGGTGGGACGCTTCCAACGATCAGTGTATCGGGGGGCAACGGAGGTAACGGAGGCACGAAATTCGGCGGTGGAGGTGGCGGCAATGGAGGTAATGGTGCCCAAGGCGCTCCTGGCTACGTGATCAGTTACAACTTCTGATGTGGTAGAGTCGAGGCATGGCAACGTGCCCTGAAGGCTCGCAAATTCAATCGATGCGGGCTCAGGTTGAAAACCTTGACCGCACATGGTCAACGACTGGTTATTACACGTGGCAAGAGCTACAGGAATTGATCCCGGAGACGATCAAGCTTGCAGGCATTGCTAGCCAATCAGCGATCAATTTCTTTAGTCAAAGCTCAACAGATGAAATGAAAGCGCGTGTAAGGGCCGCGTCCGATTCGTACAACAAGATCGCAGCACAGGCACTCGACTACGTACAAACTTGGCAAAAGGCCAAACAAACCGGATCAGTCATCAATGCGCCTGGTCTACGTACGTGGGTGATCAAAGACCTACGCGCAGCGGTTGATCTCATGCGTGCAGTTGAACTGGCGCAATGCGACAGCCCATGGTGGTTGAGCGCCGTTTCTGGATTCTTTGGTGTTTTCATCGGCATCACTAACATTGCTCAGCGTATCGGTAGAGTCGTAGTGAAAGCCGGTGAAGTGGTACTCGATGCTGTTGAGACCGGATTTAGTTTGTGGCCAATCGTCAAATGGGGTGCAGTGGGCCTTGGTGCATTGATGATCGGTGTGTGGGCGTGGAACAAGCTTGAAGGTGCCTCTCAAGCTGGACGTCGGTCAATCAACTGGTCCCTATTCAACCCCATCTCGCGCGTCAAAAGCCTCGTACGCAAGCCTTCACCACCCGTAGCCGGATACCGTCGTCGAAGGCTAAGGAGCTAGTCATGGCTGAATCAATTCAACCCCAGGTGAGTGGCGATCCCAACGTCGCTTTGATCGCACAACTCAACCGTTTTCGAAAATCGGCCAAGCAAGCTGAATATCCCCTCATCACAAATCAGGCGATACCTCTCGGGGCTGCGATCGATACGATCACGCTACTTCAAACGCGTGCGATTGCAGCAACGCTGCAGGATCCAAATGCTGGTGAGGTCGTCAAGGAGTTGACGATTGCGCTCGGCAATCCGTTGGCCTACGTCTCGCCGCGAGCAACGATGCTAGCGCAGCAGCTTGCGTTGTATGGTGATTCGCTTGGGCTCACACCTGCTAAGGTCGGCATCACCCGAAGCGACCCGAATTTTCACCCCAAATGGGATGCTTGGATGTATCTGTCAGTCCTCGGTGCCCTCGGCATCGGTGCCATGCTCGCAGGGGTAGTTGCACACCGGATGCGCCATACGATGTCCTATAAAGCCGCTTAGCTCGTTGTCAGCGTGCTTTGCTAGGCTTGGGTAGATGGACGCGAGCAACGTATCAGACCTGACCGTCGAATCGACAACCGACGATCAAGTCGGCAAAATTGAGGAGGCTAGACGCAAGATCACGGAAGCGTTAGATGGCTTCTCCAAGGAACGGAGTTGCGTGATCCTAGCCATCGTGGCAGCCGAATGCGGTCTCTATGACGTAGCGATCGACCTTCTCAAGAAGGCACGAACATGGCGCCAGTCGATTTTCGATGCTGGTGGGTCGTGACCGCCGCTACCATCGTTGACACGATTTTATGTATCACGTTGATCGTGGTCTTGATGGCCCCCAAGAGCAAATCTTCGGAACAGGGGGATAAGATAGCCCTCTACTCACCGATCGTTGGGTGGCTCGTCGACACGTGCGTAGGCGGTGAATTCTCGTTTGACGTAGAGCAAGCGCTGTGGTTTGACTCGGAAGAGGAAATCGAGGAAGCGATAGAAGCTGCTGAGATCTCCTTAGACGAGTACGTTTTTACTAAGGTTAGGATGAAGTAATGTTCGAGCTTGATGGGCAAAAAGTCGTCGTGCTCGTATTCGGCATGCAGGGATGCGGCGCGTGTGATCACTACATCCCTAGGTTGGTTAGCGAAGTCTCACAACTACACCAACAGGGCTATCCATTTGTTGTCGGCGGTGGATCTATCCCCATTCCATCTGGTGCGATTCCGGTGTTTCTCTATGATGCCGCGAGCCCGGATGTCGACGTACAGAAGTTGGCCGATCGATTTGGCGTTACCGCGACGCCTACGACGATCGTCGCGTGTCGAGGACCAGGCTCGTTCAAACTAGAGGGATCGCTTGCCGACAACCAAATTCACTGGATGCTAATGATGGCTGACGAGGCCTCGAAAAAATAGATTTTCGTTAGCTGACGGAGCAGTATGTTAGGGGTTCATCATGATCGCAGCCATTGAAAATGCTGGTGCTCTCTGTGTGGTCAAGTGGACGGGTCGTGTGAAGCTTCATGCAGGCATCGTGACGTACTGCAATACCGAGGCAAACGCCGCAGATGGCGTACTACAGGTGCCTGACCAGGTATTCACAAAAGCGTTGCCGTTCACGATCCAGCCAGGACAGACCGTACGCCCGTGCTCGAGGTGTCGAACAGCCGTACTCGCCTCTATCGCATGACGTAACGCATCAAAATGTTGCGTCCGGTTTGCGGTAAGATCGTCAAGTGGCAGACGATCCCCGCAAGCCGTACAGGGGCGTGGCTCCACTTAGGGGTCCTAATCCTCGTGCGATCACTGAACGAGGACCATCCTCGTCCGATGAACGTGATCGATTCATCCCAAAGCACGAGATGGGGTCGAGGATGAAACAGCCGTTTGAAGAGGAAGAGATCACGGCTCGTACGATGATCACAATCGTGCGTGAAGAACTGAAAAGCGACATCGAGGCCGTTGACTCTAAGATAGTCAGCGTAGAGGGCAAGGTCGATGCGATCGACACCTCGCTCGATAGCGTGACGAGATCTGTTGAGCGGTTAACGGGGGAGGTCTCGACGACCAACAAACTGCTACCACAGATGCTCGACACGATTCGTGACGAGCTACACACCAAGCGAACGATCGATGAGCACGTCATACTCAAGCAGGTAGAGGTCGCGGCTCATCGAGAAATTACACGGATCAACAGTGGCGAGGATGATAAGAAAACGCTACGCGAAATCAGGCTCAAGCGATGGGGGCTCATAACAAGCGCATCGCTCGTTACCGCAATCATCACCTTACTTGCAACGAGATGTTGAGATGTCGGTCGTCGTTTACATGTCCCATCCAATCGGCGAAGGTGATCGAGCCGATCTCGAAAAACGTTCAGACAACATCGCCAATGCGGGCGAGTGGATGCGCTTTTTCATCAACACGACTCGATGGGTGATGCTTTGCCCTTGGTACGTCTATGCAATTACGCATGGCGATCAAATCCATGCTCCACGCCGGTTGATCGATCAGCTTGCTACCCTAGAGCGATGTGATCTGCTCGTGCTATGTGGCGGGTTCATGTCACCTCACATGAGATTCGATGTAAAAAGTGCCAAGCGCCACGGTATCCCTATCGTCGATCTTACGCCGTTAGGCGTTGTACCACCGGCAACGAGCGAGGATAACGCACAAGTTGTCATGTCGCGTGCTCACCGCATGATTCGTCGCAACCCCAGACGAATATGGATGCCCCTGCTTACCGAGCCCGATATCGATCATCTCAAGAAGGCGCGGCACGCGCTGTATACCCATTTGCCCGACGAGCACGACGTAGCGGTCGCGGTACTTGACCGAATCATCCAAGCGGCTACGGACGTTGGAGAGTGGTGACAAGTGAAGCTAAAAGCACATAAACTTAACTGGAAACAGAAAGTGGAAAAACTCCGAAGAATTGTTCTGTCAGGGGTTGCAATTGAAGAGCTTCCATCAGGCATGATTACGGCACTCGAAACGTGGCGAGCGCACACTCACGGCAAGCTTACCAATGATGAATTTGTGCAGGCCATACAGGGCATTGGCGCCCCCTCAGGGGAACAGTTGATCTGGGAACCGTACAGCGACGAACGCGGTGAAGCGGAAACTCTGTATGGATGGCAGTTCCAGGCCACGCTATTCGGCATCAATAGGCAGCCGTGGTGGCTCGTGAAAGCTCGTCGCGAGAATGCGGCCGAACCGACCGAACAGCAGTGGCAAATGATCGAAAAGGCAATCGAACTGCTAGGGTGTCACGATGCGCAACGAGATCTGATTCAGAGATTTCCCGGTGAAGATCGCTGGATGATGTTTTGGAGCTGGTTTCACACGGGCCCACTACTTGAGCTTCACTTTCATCTTAAGACGCACAACATGCTTATTGTTGATGAAAACACACTGCTCAAGGATGGCTATGTGCGGTTGGAAAGGATCTCACGTCAGGGTAAGTCCGACAATTTCACAAGCGTGGGAGATACTACAACACGCTGAAATGCTTCGCTAGGATATCCTTATGGCCCAGCAGCTCAAGAACACGCTCTCGTTCGTCAATCTTGTTCCTGGCGCAACGGTTGTTCTACCTCACCTTTTGCAGACTCAGGGTGGTAAGGCACTCGCTCCTGACGTTGTGTTCATTCCTAGCGATTCGCTCAGCGTCACGTCGGATACGATCAACGTTACGTTGTTCAATGCTGGCGCGGCGGCATTGAGCGGCTCCGTTCTCGTAGAGGCGTGGCACACGTACGAGCGAGCATTCGGGGGCGTTCAAAACGTTGACTTATCGGTCAAGCCGTACGTCATAGTCTCCGTTGAAGGGGGTAACCAACCTCCACAACCTCCGTTTAGCGTACAGACCGTTACTATCTTTGCACGAACTACAGGCAATGATGTCACCGGTAATGGGACGCTTGCAACCCCGTATGCGACGTTTCAACGTGCAGTGCGAGACGTCCCCACCGAAATCCCCGCTGGTGTTCGTTACGATGTCGATATCACCGGGATCACCGAAGTCTTGCCTCTGGACTACGAATTGCCGTCATGGAAAGTCCCTGAGACCCTGATCTTCGACGCTGCTAATCAGTTTTTCTTATTTGCGGCCGGTGTGAATATTCGAGCTACGCCGCAACTAATGGCTGCAATCCCACCTGCTGATGCCGTGATCGCTGCTGCTGACATCTTATCCACAACTCAAGACACGGTGACTCAGCTCGTTACGATTACGCTCAATGTCGCACGAGCATCGTGGGCAGCCAACGCACTCAAAGGTAAGTTTGTCGTCGGGGCGGATAACAACAGCGGTAACAACGCTGTGATTTACGCGAGTACGAATAACTCGATCACGATTGCGAATACGGGTGCTCCAACGACGCCGATTAGCGTTATGGAGCCATCTGCAGCGCTGTCTGGAACATCGACGGCCGCTAATGCTGGAACACGAGGCTGCATCAATGCACTCAATTGCGATTCGATTTCGTTCTCGGGGATCAAAATCACGACTCCGACGGTGAACGGATTTGGGTTAGCCATTGCCGGCAACAGTGAGGGCGTTGTCCAACTTTGCGAGCTTCAGAATCCTGCAATTGCCTCATGGAGCACGGAAGCCACACGCGTAGTTAGAACTTGGATCTATGGGGCTGCCCCCCGTCTCGCAGGAAATATCACTCTTCAGCAGGGCATGCTCGACGCAGTCACAGCACTTAACTTCGGTGGCCAAGGTCCCCTGTTTCTTAGCCTCCGTCGAATGGCAGTTGATGGCTGTGGACCTATCGATCCAATCGCCTCACCACCAGGGTCTGGTGTACTCGCGTTTGCAACGGCGATGTTCAACATCGAGAACACACTCGTAAGGAACACACCTGGCGCAACCGGTGATGGTGTGCGATTCCACGGCGGTCGTGGTCGTATGAGCCGCGTTGACGTCTACGGCTGTGGCCGTGATGGCGTGCGAGCGAACACAGGCGGCGGGTTTCTGGAGATGCTCAACGTCAGAACCGCAGGCGGAGCCGCCAACACCGGAAACGGAATCACGATCACTGACGGGCTAATGTGTCAGGTCGATGCGGTAACGTCGGGCGCAGGTGCAGGAACACAGCTTCGTGGCACTGGCGGAGAAATGAAAGTTGGCACGGGCGCAGTGCGCACGTGGGCCAACTTCGTTTCCGGCGCTGATGGGCGCCCGGCGCTCAACGAGTACGACATCACGGCGGCAGCAGCAACCGGTGCTACAGGAACCGGAACGCGCCTGTTCCAGTGAACACCATTCTAAACGTACTAGTAGCGTTGCTAGTCGCTGGCAACGCACTACATCTCAGCTTGTATCTCAGGCGAGAACGTGAGCTACGCGCACTCTACAAGGCTGTGAAGCAAGCCGGAAGCGATCGTCTAGACAGCGCAGAGTAGCGCTTACAGCGATTTCTTCATGCACGAACCGTAGGCGGACCACGAGTCTTTCGAAAACGCGATGGCACCGGAATTTCGAACCTGTGCCGCACACTTATGGGCAGCGGTGCGAAACTTCGCGCGCTGACTTCCACCCTTGCGAGATTTCTTGCTCTTGTGCGACTTCTTGCTCTTGCGACGCTTTGCCATGGTAGTTTTCCTTATCGACGGATTGGTCTGGTGCAACAGCCCTGCTTGATCGGTTTGATCGGCTTGGGAGGCGGTTTAGGCTGAGTGACCTGTGACACGACTTTACCCTAACATGGAACGCTATCCCCCTGCACGACCCTCTGCAACATCAAGAAAATAGCCGATAGCCGATCGCATGTCGTCAGCCTCGAAAATCTCCTCTTCGGCATCGAGCTGTTTACCAGCCACGTGCATCCGAAGCACGCGGTAGCGATTATCGGGCATCCGCTCGATCCAAAGCTCTCCGTTAAGGGAGATTTCCAGTTTCATTGGATTAACGAGGATCAGCCCAAAGGCTGACATCACATGTTCGTCTCGAGCGCGGTCAACGTCATTTGGCATGAAGCTGAGACTACGCCGGTGGTAAGGCCGTGGTTCTAGAAATGTAACGACGAGCAGCCCAATTGCCTGCGAGCAATCCACCTGCTAGGCCGACCATCATCACAAAGAATGTCACTGCAGTAGATGACGGCTTGCCGCAAATCGGTAGATTTGACGGCCAAACTGGACGGCTTGCAGGAAGTGTCAAAGCCTCAATACCTCGTTGCAAGAGAGCCTGACCTGCGACTGCTCGTGTCGCCGGATCAGGGGTGAATTGTAAGAAAGTTCGCCAGTGGTCTACCCCCGGCAATGGGCCCACCCAATACTTACCGCTTGAGGCAAGGCCCTTGACGTAGCTCGTTAGCGACGCCTGACCTTTAGAAATCCATGCCTCTGGCCCGTCTTGATCGTCTGCGCCCTGCGCAAAGTCACGGCTATCTCCAGAGGTGACGAGATCCGCGAGAGCTAGCGTGAGTACCGTTGGATCTTGTGCCGTGGTTGCCCACCGTCTGTACGGTGCGGTTGAGGTTCCCGTACCAACACCGTGAATGGGGCCGTACCACCCGCGATTTGGGTGTCCTGGTGGCTGTCGATAGAGCAATAGGCCTAGGATGTTCGTGCGTTCACGTTGGGCCCGATTCTTTGCCGCTTCACCGACGGCAACGCGCTCTTCTACAGTACCGGTCCCGACCTCACCTTGCATGTACCGTGCAAGGGTGTACGTCTCGAGCGAGAGTCCGTTGGGGAACAACCCTCGAGCTTGCAGCTGGCGCTCGGCGTTAGCGCGCATGTCTTCTGGTGAGCACGGGATGTTCCCATCTGCACCGACAGCGCAGCCTGAATTGACGTACGACTGCGCTCCTGACGAGAGCGGCGCAAAAAGCGCGTGAAACCACGGATAGCAACTCGCCACACCCTTATGCTACTCGGTTTTGGACCCTACGATCCAATGCAGGTTAGACTTGTTCTATGCCTAGCGACGAAAAGCCCACGATGCAGTTGGATCCAAGAGACATCAGGGTATCGTGGCCGCTTATCATCGCGTCTCTTGAGCAAATTGGCCCATGGGCCGTGTTCGCTCTTCGTTTGGGCACGCTGGCTCTTATCAAAGAGTGCATCAATGAGGCTGCAGAACGTTCAGCGGACCCAACTGTTGTAGCGCGCATGCGAGCCCTCATCGAAGCCTTGGCCCATATGCCTCTGGATTTGGGCTAGTCAGCTTGACCGGCTAATTTTGCAGGACAAACCACCCATCTGGTAGAGTCAAGGCATGGCTGATTACAAGTGCACGACTGTTGGCTGTTACAGCTACCAGAGCCAGGATAAGAACCAGCAGCTTATGAAGCTGCAATCTGCCATCAATCAGCTTGCTTCGGCCGCTGTCATTCCTCCGATCAAAGTTGATGGGATCATCGGCAAGGGTACAACTCAATCGGCACTGGTTATCCTCGATTACCTGGGGTCAATCGATGAGAACGGTGTAATCGGTGGATCGGCACGTTCACTAGAAAACCAGATTAGTACGCCCGAGCAGCTCACCCTTGGCGCGCAGGCTGTACTCGATTTATTCACACTTGCGATCAGGCAACCACCTGCAGCGATTGCAGGCCAGATCACGGCACCACAACCGTTGCCAGCTGTGCAAGCAACGCCATCGATTACTCAACTCGCAACTACGGGTGCTAACAAACCAACGACATCGACATCGGCGTTGACTCAGCAGAAGCTAGCCAACCTGAAGCTTCGCAAGGTCAACCTATCAACGTCACTCCTCGATGTCATTCCACCGTGGGCGACCTATGTTGGTGGGGCTGCACTCGCAATTGGAGCACTTGCGATCGTCGTTACAACCGTAAAGAAGCGCAGGTCAGCCTCAACAGCATCAACGATGCCATCATCTGCTAAATCATCACCAGCCGTCGCAGGTTGGGCATTCAGTAGGCGTTATCACTAATGTTCACACCAGGTAAAGATTTCACCGTCGAGGACGAATACGGCATCATCCGTTGTATTCCGACAACCGACGAAGTACGAAGTGCATTCAAGGTGCTTCAAATGCGCCTAGAGAAGCTATCCAAAGAGCTACCGGGCGGATTCAACGTAGCAATCAATGTAGATGGTGTGATCGGTCCGTCAGCTACGCTAGCGGCACAGATGATCGCACTTCGTCTCGCTGAAGGTTCTCATCAAGAATTGATGCCATTTGCGGTTGCGCAGCCCGAAGAATCGATCCCGATGTGCGCGGCAGCAGCGATGGAGCTGTCTGGATATTTCGATCAGGTGATGATGGGTGATCCGCATGCGATTGCTGCGCCGGTATCACCTCCAGAACCGACGATAGATCTGATGAAAATCGTCAAGGGATACTTCACCAAACGACGAATGATCGCAGCAGGAACGACACTATGTGGTCTTGGTGGACTCGCGTTAATCGCAAGTGCTAGTCAGAAACGAGCACTTGGGCTCATCGATCGCTCCCACATGTTGCCGCCGTCCGATGGCAGCGACGATATGGGCGATGACGGCGAAAGTGAGCAGAGCCTCGTACACGACGAGCACGCCGCCTAATTAGCTTCCATTGTCGAAGCGAGTTAGGCTAGAGCAATGCAAGTCAGGTCCCTGCTCCTTGTTGTGTTCTTAGGGCTTGTAGCTGGTTGCGGCGCGAATCAGCGCCAGAACACCATCAAGACCACCCTCGTAGCTTTCAACGCTGCGCGTGATGGCTTTCTAGAGTGGGATGACAAGCACCAGGACGCGATTGTTGCGAAAGCCGCAACCGGTACGCTGACCAAAGACGAAGCAAAGAAAGCTCTCGAGACTTATCGCAAAGCCCGTGAAAACGTGGTTAAGGCGATCATCCTGACGTATCGAGCTATTGCGCTAGCAGCTACACAGGACGATGGACTGAGCCTGAGCACAGCGCTTGCCGAGGCGAAAAAATTCTACGAAGCCTTGCAAACTCTGAAAGGAAACTAAGATGTCCAGGCTCGATCACATCCGCGATCAACTAGCTGCACACGGTGCGGCGCTCAAGGGCATCGAAGCCATCGCTGAGGTCGCTCGTAACGCGCTCGTGTCGTCGAATCACAGCACGATCGCAGCAGGGCTTTCTGTTGTGCTCAAGATTGTGGAGGCGGTTATCGACGGCTTCGATGGAAAAACAACACCCCAAGACGTGGGTAAGCTCGTAGACCAACAGATTCAAGAGACGATTGATCGCCTCGCCTCCAACGACGAAAAGCATGATCAACAGCTAGAGGCGTTGGATCAAAAGTTCGACAAAGGAGAGTAGCGATGACGACGATCGGCGTCGACTTTGCATCAGTAGACCATAACGGTGCGATCGATTTCTCCGCCGCAAAGAACGCGGGTGCTCGATTTGCGATTCCTCGAGCAGTCTTCGGCCGGCCATTAGTTCAGGGCTCGACGTCTCCATTTCTCGATCCGGTGTGGGGTCTCAACAAAAACAAGATCGAGGATGCTGGCCTTCGGCGAAGCGCTTATCTCTATGTTTGTTATGCGCAACAAGATGGCCGTACGCCACCCCCCGAAGAACAGGCTGATGCGTTTACCTCGTACGTGAACCTCACGCCGTTCAAAGACATGGTTCCGTTCTTCGATGTTGAACAAGAATCGAACGTGCTCTCGCCCGCAGAGATGTATGAGTGGACATTACGCGTAGCCAAACGATTGCGAGCCCACTACGGTGCGTGGCCCGGGATGTATACGAGCGCACGAGTGTGGGCGGATAACTTGGCACATCACTCACCCGGCCCTTTGCTAGCGTGTCCGCTTTGGCTAGCCAAACCGTGGCCCTGGCCGGAGAAGACGCCTGTTCACCTCGATGGGGCGCCTAGCTATTCTCCGGTGACGATCCCAGAGTGGGGTAGCTCATGGGCGTTGTATCAGTACCAAGGTGACGCGACCGGTTGGCCCGGGTTTATCTCAACCGTAGACGCCAATCGAGCCCGGGTATTCGGCAAAGGGTCCAAAGGAGCACATGTCGTGTGGACGCAGAATCGCCTCGGTATTGCAGCTGACGGCATATTTGGCGACAACACCGAAGACGCGGTAAAGATGTTGCAGCAGAAACACAAACTAACCCCCGACGGAATCGTCGGGCTCGATACGTTTACGATGCTCAGCTGGAGTAACCCTGCGCCTGCTTAATTCTTGCCAGCAGTAGAGTTGTGATAGTCTACGGGGTACAATTACCCCACTCAAGGAGAGACCCCTATGGCAGCCACCGCCGCACTCGTTTTCCAAGGCCACAACCTGCTTCGTTACCTGATCACGGGTGATGGAGCAGGCGGAACTGCGACCATCCCCAACGATGCTGGCGCGACGCCAGATCTTCAAACCGACGCGATTTCCGGCCCGCTTCGCGCGATCGCGCGTGCTCGGCTAGACGGCATCGGAACGGTGGCCGCTGGTGCCCTAAACCAAGCACAAGCGCGTGCGCTATTGCTCGCCGACAACTCGACGTCGGTCGGCAACTCGCTCGTTCCCCGTGCACGATGCCTTGCCATGGCCCGAAGTGGAACGGTGGAGCCCGCTGTAGACGCAAACGTCGACGGCCAAGGTGATCCGGTTGTCACGTGTACGGTTGCAGCTAACCAGCTCGCCTATCTCGACATCGAATTTGTCGAGGGAGCAATCGGTTCGTAAATCAGATCTACTGCGTCGAGTATCTCGACCAACAGCTTTGACGCTTCGAATGCTATTTGGCACTTCTGACCCCGTGGTCTTTTGCCCTGCATTTCGATAAGGGCAACGTATAGGAAACTCGCTAACCACTGCTCCGCTGTCATTGGGTTACTTAACTTTCTCCGGTTTGACCTCATCCCATTCTCTATCATAGAGTGCGATGGGATCGTCAAATCGATGGTCTATGAGGTAGACCGAGATCCCGTATTCGCCGATGTATACCACGACACCCGTACATCCCGGGAACGCGTCCGAGTCATCTTTGATGCGAATTCGTTGACCTATGAAGGCTGTTCTGTGGTCTCCCATAATTCAAGCTTGTCCGTTTAACACCCAAGACTCGCACCAACGGCGCGGACTACGGCAATGAAGATCTTATCCTTCGCGCGCTGCGATTCCGGCAGGTCGGAGTACGCGACCATACACGGGTGCTCCTTCGTCTCCGGGTTCTTGGCCGTGCCGTATTTCCATCCGCCGGCCGTTTTCTCGACTAACCAAGATTCATGTGATTGCTCGGGCGTGTCCCCCACCAAGGCACCCTTGACGCCATTGCGAGCGCTAGACTTCTGCCAGTCTGGGGCGTCGTCCCATGACGGCTGAGAGTGATCGCCGATGGCGATGCAGTAAGCGCGGTTTGCCTCGTGGGCGGCACGAGCACACGCCTCAACCTGAACTTCATGTGCGATTTCGTTAGCAGTATTCATATCAATCATTTCATTTGTTGTTGGATGTCAACCAGATAAGCACACCATAATTCAATCGATAACACGATGGTCTGCCAACGCTCGTTTACAATTTGACGAGTGCGCCATCACATCTACGGTATAGCCACGTGAATCCGGGTACCGCACTCGTTGCAGATAACACAAGCCGCATTGCTGCTAGCACGTGTGTACTCCCTGCGGTCGATTCGAATCACATCGCCCTTGGCTGGTCGACTCGACTCGAGTTGTATAATTAGCTCAGCGAATTCTCGCGCAAGAGAAAACATCCCGGCGTAACCGGGCTGTTCAGTCAACGTGTTGCCGTCAACGAATGCGCGGGCGCGCTCGACGATAGCTCGCATTCGTTCGGTCATGAAGCGTCCTTTGGCTGATGTCGAACATACGAGCGATCTCGCTGTAGTGCCATCCACATGTGCGGAGATCTTCGAGACGATCTCGAGACGGGATCGCTGACGGGATGCGGTCCTCGTGCGCGATCACAAGGCGTTCGTTTGTAAACACCCATACTAGCGAGCCAATTTGACCCGTACCGAGTGCCTGCTCGTTCTTCGACATGAACGACACCTAGCACAGCGCTCCGACAGCTAGCTCTTTCGACGGCGCTCGGCTTGTTCTTCAAAATGGCCTTGGAGCATCGTGGCAGCAGCCCCATGGGAATCGGGCAAAGCAGTAAGCGCACGTGACAGCGCAACGTGTGCGAGCTGCGTTGCCATCGAACGAGCTTGTGCGTAGCCCTCGTCAACACCTGAGAGTTGGCTCTTACCGTAAACCCATTGCGAAACGAGTCCGCGCAAGATCTCGCTCTTGGTGAGGCCTTGTTGTTCGCATGTCGATTCGAGGGCTGCGAGTAAATCGGCCGGTAGCTTCACGGCAACCGTTTGCGTTGATGGGTCACGACTCGAAAGCGAACCGCCAGACTTGAATTTCGACACGGATACTCCTTCGCGATTGGGGTTAACTGGGCTCGAATGGGAATCGATTCGAGCTGGAATCGCATAACTAATTGAATTTAGCCGATAAAAACCATCAAATTTGACCGAATATGGCCTAAATATCCGATTTTTTTCGAAAATATCCGATTCGATTGAACTTGAATCGTAAACCAAGCAGTACCCTCGGGCTAGTAACTTTTTTGGCATAGATTTCAGGTATTTACGAGAAAGTTTAATCTCAAGTTGCTTTCGGATCGGGAACCGGTTAACCTGGTTTTGGGTCGGTTTTGGGGGCACTAGACACCCTGCAAACCTCCCTCCCACATGACGAAAGAACACACCCCCATGACCGCTACTACCTCGGCCACCGAATCCGAACCTTCCCGCTGGGACATGCTCGAGCTTGATCTCCCCGCCGAGCCTACCTCTACGCTGCCTGACTGGGCCAGCGAAGCGATCAAGGCGCTAGCTACCGCCCAAACGCTTGACGTCGTCGCCACGGTAATCCGCCCGCTGCGTACGCAGCCCGAGGGTGCAGCGAAAGACGCAGTGCGCGAGGCCAAGAAGCTCGCCGTGGCGCGCATCAACGCCAAGGATCGTACAGGCTTTCTTGCCACGCTCGCACTCGTTTGGCTCAATCTGTGGGGGTGGACCAAATCCGATGCTTTCAGCCGCGCGCTCTACGGCCAAGCTACGAACCTGGCCAACTTCTACGTTGCGATGCGCACGGGTTCTCACGATCGCCCTTACAACGAGGCCTCGTACACGAAGCTTCGTAGCGGTGAATGGGGTGCGCGCATTCGCCATGCGACTAACCGCCAGGTCACCGAAGGCGCCTTCGTGCTCGTGACGCGCAAGAACAACTCTACGCAACTCCACTCGGTCACGCATGTGTGGTGGACCGATGGCGACAATACTCTTGTATCGCTCGGTGATGCACCAGCACAAGCCACTCAGCCGAATGCAACCGTGCGCCAGGCGATCCCCATCGTGCGCGAGCCTGCGATCAAACTGGTGCAAGAGCCTACGAACGAGAGCCTGGAGTCGACCCTAGCAGGCATCGGTAGTGAGAGCGTGACCAACGCCACGGTGCAATCTGCCGGATCGCTCTCGGGTGGCCAGCTTCGCGGCGTAGGGTTCGCAACGGCGGAGGGCTATGTTACTGCACTCCGTAATGGCGTCAAAGCTGCTACGGCCCAAAGCTACAAACATACGTTGCTCGGCTTGGGGTACACCCAAGAGCAAGTTGCAGCGCTCGTGGTGACGGTCATCCCAGAGGCAACCTTGCCCGTCGGCAAGGGTGTTACGCACGCGCCGAGTGGCACATCGTTCTCGGACATGACCTCGGCCGAGCGCCGTGCACTCATGCAGAACCCTGCACAAGCCAAAGCCAAAGCCGAGGCAAAGGCGCAAGAGAGCAAGGCGCGTGCGATGCTGATCGCAGGCCTGGTGTCGTCAGGTCGTGGCATCGTCGTTTCGCCCGGTCGTGCTCAGCACGGAGTTGCGCGCCCGGCTTCGCAGTTGCGCGCTGCACTCGCTAAGATCGACCGCGCGGATCTTGCGCCACGACTCAAGAGCGGCAAGGCGCAGTTCGGCGAGGTCATGCAGGGGCTCAACGGTAACGGCTTCCGTGCATGGTCGGTTACGCGCAAAGATGTCAGCAAGGCAGGCGAGGTGTGGCCTACTGATGTCGTGAGCCGGTGGATCGTCGGCACGCTCGACGGAGGAGCCGACCTCGGCAAGCTCGGCGACAAGGAGTTGGTTGCTGAGTTGACTCGCGACGGTGAGATTCGGTTTGTCGGTGGTTCAAGCTCGCTTCGTGAGCGCCTAACTCGCGAATTTGAGGCGCGCGTGACCGAGCAAAGCTACAACGCGACCGATCTTCTTGACTGGCTCCGTTCGGCAGTTGCCAAGGATCACCATGCGATCGAATGGGGCGGATTCTGGTACGTCCCTGGTACCGAAGAGCAAGTCAAGCCAGTTCAGGATCTCATCGCCGCGGTCAAGCCGTTGCTCGGACGCTCAATCGCAGTTGGCTACGTGATGTCCGAGAAAGGCCTCGTGGGAGGTCTCGCCGAGTCACTTTTCGACGAAGCATCGAAAATCAACGAGGTCTTTCAAGACGCACAGCTCGCTGCCTCGGAGCGCGAACGCGCCAAGGCTCTTAAAGACGGCAAAACCGAAGCAGAGGCCAACATCGCGGCAAAGCGCGCGGTTGTACTTGCAGGTGCCGCAGCAACGATCATGAAGCGTTGCAACGAGGTTGCCGAACGCATCGAAGGCTATGCCGCGATGCTCGGTGTCGAGTGCACCAAGCCGGCTCGTGCGCTCGTCAATCAACTCCGTGAGACGGTCGAACCGCTCTGCGACGACAGCTCGACGCGTGCCGCAATGTTGGAATTGGACTAGTCATATTCCTGGGGGAGCCGGTTTGCAGGGGTGTGGGCCGGTTCCCTTCTTTTTACACCCCATTCGCCAATCAGAGGACACACCCCAATGCTCAAGCTCATTACCATCTTCATCGTGCTTGTACTCGCCGCATGTGCCGTTGACAACATCAACTCAGATCCTCCGTCTTCACCGGATGTCACGTCACTCAAGCTCAAGCACACCATTGATCCTACGGCATTCGAGACCACTCAACCGGAAGTCTGCTCGGGCGACGATTGCTATACAGTCATCGTCAACGATGCGTACGTCCCACTGATGCGCCCAGATGGATCCACGTGGGATCTGGACGGCACGTTGCCCGAGTTGTACGTGGTGATTGTGTTCGAAGACAAGGTAATCGGGATGACCACGACACTCACGTCAGATCAATATGTTCTCTACACATCCGGTGATTGGACGGCCTATCGTGCACGTTGGAACGAAGCCGTTGCAACGCTCGTACTTCACGACACCGATACAGTAATCGAGCGCATTTACGACGACAGTGGATATCTCGTTGCACAGTGCCCTTACCAACTGCTCCCACCGATTCTGGACAACGGTGCCGTAGCTTGCTTTCAGAGCATCGCTTCGATGTCCCTCACATTCGCTCGCATGGGAGATAGCTAACAGAAAAAGAAGCCCGCTAAATGACAGACAATCCAAATAACTGGCGCACAGAATCACTCGATGAAAACCAATTCACCCATTGTGAATGCAGGCATAAAAGAACTGACCATAAATTCGATGGGTCACACAGACAAGGCTGCATTCGATGCAACTGCACCTGCTTTAAGGTTTTGGGATGGAACCGTGATGACTAAAAACTGGGAGAAACCGTGACGAGCCTCGATGTCTACATTAACTTCGTGCTGTACGCGATTTACGGCCGACTCACGGCAGCTGACGCGATCATGCGTATGGCGGGCTCAGACATCCGCCGCGTTGCCGATAAGTTATGCGAAAAGCACCCGTTCACTAACAAGCCGATTTACCGAGGCATGCTTCTCGATCCGATTGCCCAATTTACAACTGATCCTCTTTATACGTTCATCTCGTGGAGTGAGAATCAAAACATTGCTCGATGGTTTGCGTGCCCGCATTCAACGATCTCTGAGCCGCTCGCTGAGTTCAATCCAAAGCTACGCGGCTACGTCGTTGCTCTTCCGATGCCAACCACTCGTGTTTTGTTTCACCACTCGTGGGCGAAAGAATTCGGTGCTACCGGTCTCGAACAGCTGGCAAAACTTCACCCGGATATAGGAGCGGAGGGTGCCAGGCAAATTGAATGGAGCCTACGAACGCAAGAGGAGGTCATCACCGAGCCGGTGGCTGAACTGTCAGTGCAGCCTGTTGATATCGACCACATCGAGCTTGCAGCACTCGAGCAAGTGTTCACACCGCCGTGGATGCGATCGCTGTCATCAGAGGTGTATTCGTGACGAGAGAGCGCTTGGACGAGATCATACCGGGGTTCACCCGCAAGTTCAAGATCACCTATACCGACGAGCTGACTGAAGAGGTGAAACAGCTCCGCTTCTATGTGACGGCCAATATGTTCTCGGATGGCCGCATTGCAGAGGTATTTATCCGTGGTGACAAGATCGGCGGACTTCTCGGAGGAGCTTTGGACACGTGGGCGATCATGTTCAATATGGCAATGCAGCACGGTATTCCGATGGCAGTCATCACGGATAAGCTTCGTTACCAACGCTTCGGGCCTGCTGGTCGAACTGGTGAGGAAGAGCTGAAATCGTGCACGAGCATGTTCGACCTGATCGCACAGTGGCTCGATAAAGATTGGCCAAACGGCCGTCGTCGAGTAGCGGTGGAAGAAGCGCCGTGAAACCTAAACTCGTTCAGGTTTTTCTGAGTGTACGCCCAGTGACGTATCGTCATTCATCTTCAGGACCACCTCGTTACCGAGCCGAATGGCTTATCCGTTCCATTACTTGCCCTCAACTCTACAAGAGCAAGATCAGCAGTTCCAAGGAAGATGTCATTAAACTTGCACGTGCGTGGTTAGTTAGAACCAATAGACCAGTAATGCTCATGGCTAATGGGGAGGGGCGGACGCTCTACGTCGACACAACTGATCAACCTGAGCGATACGGTTACTCGCACGAATCAACGGAGCGCGGCAAATGAACGACTTTTCTGATGAGGAATCCACGCAGCCGTTTGCCGACCACAAGCATAACCACTTCAAACCGTTGAAGCGCCAAACGCATTGTAAGGCCATCAAGATCACCGTCCACCGCGTTGAGGGTCAAATCGTAGATTGCGAGAGATTGGTGTTCACCGGAGAAAATTGCTGGCGTGAAGCAGAGGGATTTCTCTACGTCAGTGCATTCGCGGCGCCGTCGAACGGCGGTTATGACAAGTGCGACGTATCCATCACGTTCGAGGACAGATTCGTGTTTCAAACGAGATACGACATCGTGCATCACAACACCGGCAAATTCGAATCGCTTGCGACGGCGGTAAAACGCGAATGGCAGTTCAAAGCAGGACGCTCGATTCCGTCGATGATCAGCCATGCTCGGTGGCAAACGTACATACGAGAACTGCACATCGATCCGATGCTCTGGGCTAAGCGCTGTGACCAGTATGCAGTTCCTGGCCTCAAAACTGATGAAGGAGTGCGCCGTGAACAGTAACGATGACTTCTCGAAAGAAGAGATCACGAAACCCATCCCACACGAAACTCTTGCTGAAATGAGCGCTCGTTGGGAGTTGGAACGCCTCACACGAAGCGAACGCCCCACGATTGACTTCAAGAAAGAACGGCCATGATCACCGCTGATACGATTACGGACGAAATGATCAAGCAGCTGCGCGATGCCGTGATGACTGACTGGAGAAAGTTGGACCGGAATATCAGGTTGACAATCGAATTGTGCGATAGCGCCATCAACGATTCGCTTGATCACGGCGGTAGATACGCCCGCGTCCGCTGCGCCGAGATTTTGAACGAGCGAGCCGCACGAAAGGAGCACCCGTGATCGTCTACACCCTTTGGCACCGAGGCGACGATGAAGACGCGCCGTGGATCGTCGATGCCATTGACGAGTACACGATCGATAACAACTGCGAATTTCCACCCGAATATCGCAAGCGACGCGACGACATCAACGTCCGAGAACTGGTCATCGATGTTCCAGAGGGTGCCGTACGCGCCCTGTTTGAACAGCCTACCGTCAAAGCCAAAGTACTGCCCATCGACAAGAAAGAGTCACATGAAGATCCTGATCATCTACGAAATGATTCCTGAAGAGACTAAGTTCTATTCTGTCGAAGTCACCGCCGACGAATGGGCGTGGATGCGTATGACGCATGGAAACTTCATCAACTGTGGAGACATGGATGAAGCGACGAGTAACGCCTGTAACCAACTGTCTATTTGGCTGGATAGCCACAAGCCATCGAAGCACGTAGAGCCAATTATTATGCGTGGTGAAAGGTACGACTACGTTCTCCACACAGGATTCGTAATGTGAGTGTTAATCCAAACCAAAGAAAACTTCTATGACTGCAACCAACAAACACATCCCGGGTAAACGAATCAAGACGTGGCATCGCCACTACAGGCGTACCGATGGCAACCTTTCTCTGCTGCAATTCGCGCGAGTTTGCCTTAACGGCAGCGCCAATGAACGTGACACAGCGGCTCGTTGGATACATGGAAAGAAGGTGGCACCATGACCCCTACAGCTCACTTTTTACGTGATGCTTCTCGCCGTGCTTCGTGGGGCTGCTACGCGAGGCTCATGCAGTTCGCCATCGCACGTAGCAACGCTTACTTGCTCTACACGCTGGGAGGTTGAGTGAACGCGCCGATTGCGATCACGCTACTAATCGTAATCTGCGTTACGACTGCGATGTTCTTGTCCAAGAGCGCCCGTAGACAAGCACCTATGAACCAGATCCACCAAAACCGCTGCCCGTCGCGAAAATTAGGAGTCTAGAATGATCACCTTAAAGGAGCTGCAAGAGCAAATCGTCGCGGTTCGCGACGAGAATGCAAGGCTTTATCGGGCGATCGACAAAGCCCTCGTGCTTACTCATATCGTGGGCGCGAATGGCGGCATGACGGCCAAGGATCATCAGACCGAAGCCGAGATCCGTCAAGAGGCTGATCGTGCACACACATGTCGCCCACACCCATTAACGGCGCGAAATCTAGCTCAGGTACTCGGAGGCGCACTTGCTCAGTGGGAAGATATCGATCCGTACTGGATAGAGCGAGTTGGTGAGACCGAACGAGAGGACGTCGAATCGATGCACTTCAACGAGGTCGAATCGCTGCGCAAGGTGTTTCAGCGCATAGTCAACCATTTCAACGGAGACGGATAGTGATGATTTTCTTTATGATTCTAGGTGCCCTATTCGGGGTGCTTTTCATTTTGGCTCTCGACATATTCAGCTGGTGGATGTTCGGTTGTGCGATACGCAGAGCATTCGTAGACCTCGATCAGCGGCGTGTTGGGCGCTCCGTACGCAACAAGAGCAGTACGCGGTAAAGGTCACAAGCCGTGAATCGGAAAACTCTTCGAGCTGCATTGAGACTGATCATGGTCGGAGCCGGGTGGAGTACTGATACCGGAGGCTTGACATCGAATTTCCATGTAATCGAAAAATACGCCCACGAGTTAGCTCATTCGATCGTAATCGGTCGTGGGCGAGCAATCATCTATTTCGAAAGTCGACTTGACCAGATGAGTATGAGCCATCGAAACAAAAACGAATTGATCACAATGGCAACTCAGATCGCTGCCCTCAAACGATTGGGGTTTCATATAAGTATCAAGAACACCGCGGCTCCTGCTGTTCAAGCTTCGTTGGAACGTGAGTACGGATACAAGTCCATGTTTCGTACTCGTGCTTCCATTATCAGATGGTTGCACAGCTACAAGCCGAGTGAACGCAACGTTACTGCATTCGTTCGCATGGTACGCTCCGCAGCAAAGGCACTTCCACAATGAGCAAAGAAAAGCCTTTACTCAAGCAGATGGTTGATTTCGTCAAGTTTCACCTTGCCGATAAGCATTGCTTCGCTCCGTTCGCTGGGCAGGATTACTCAGCCTGGTCTGCATTCCTCTATGCCCTCGATCTGTTCGGCCGAGGCGATGCGCACGGCCAAGAGATGGCAATCGCTGCGATGCGTGCGTTGATCGACGCTGCACAACAGAAAAGTGAAGTCCAAGCGGTCTTCAAAAAGGCTATCCCAGGTGTACTCGATTGGGGTTTCGAGCATCAGATCTGGGCACGTGTCTCGATGACATGGCCTTGCGATGACGGCGAACGTGTCTGCCCGCACATTCATTCCAAGCCGAGCAAGAAGCACGCGAACTACTTCAGGTGCAAGGATTGTGGAGCCGAATGGAGCCTAGCCGAACCAAATGAGCAAGATCCCATGGCTATTGAAGTTAGCGCCAGGTGAGTCGGCTGGCGTAGCAACGTGCGATTCAAGAGGACGAGAACGAAGGAAGCAATGAACAACAATCCTCTTAGAGGGCGCCGCATACGCCAAAGATACGGTTAAGCCGTGAAACTGACCGATGAACAACTCACCGATCTAGTGGTCGGCGCAAATAGCAGCGAGCGCGTTCGGTACCTGGCTTGCGAAACAGTACATGAACTCCGTGAATACCGCGCTCTTGATGAGCATCATAGCCGCTCAGACAAGGAGCTGAAAGAGCGCCGCGCCGCCGACCTGACAGCGTTCGAGAGCACCGTGTTGCTCGTGCTTCGAAATCGCATTGACGAGGATCCACTCGGCGATCGCGCGATGGTCGACATTCTCGACAAGCTGCTCGCGCGGGGAATTGGTAAATGAGCGTCTACGTCGACCGCACACGTATTGGCTTCGGCCGCATGTTCATGTGCCACATGATCGCTGATACGCCCAATGAGCTACACGCAATGGCCGAGCGGATCGGTGTTGCGCGAAGATGGTTCCAGCAGCCGCCTAAGGCGAACTTTTGGCATTACGACATCGCACAGAGTAAGCGCGTTCTCGCGATCGCAGCTGGCGCGATCGATTCTGACCGCGACACGTTCGTCGCGGCGCTACGACGGATCCGCGAAGCTAAGACGTTCGGCGACATTGTTGCGATTAATCAGGCAGCAGAACGGTGAGATCAAGCATGAGAATATGGACCCCAATAGAATCTAGATGCTGTGACCTGTGCTGGCGCAGAGCAGTTTGGTTTCATCCGGCGGGCGGTTTCCGTTGTTGGCTATGCCCACGACCAGAAGAAACAGACAATGAACGTGGGGTGCTATGACCCGATCTAGCAAACGGTGTCGGCATCTGCGCGATATCAGAACTAAGCATGCATGTGGCGTACATGGACGACTACGGCAAACCAACGCATGCATGGAGTGGCTCGAGTGTCAGGACTGCGGTGAATGGCTGTCCCTCGGCATTGCCACCGACACCGGACCATTTGCCGAGGCAGTGGCGATTGAGATCAGGGCGGCGGAGATTGCCGAGAATGGACGGCCGCCAGGTCGTCCGTGCCCAGACTTGTTCGGCTGGCGAGTCGGAAACACGAACACGGTGACACCACTACCGGATGAATGGGCCGGCTACCTCGCCAGCATCATCTATCAGCACGACAAGGAGCAAGGCGAATGACGCTGGCGGTACAGGTTCAATGGAGCCCACAAAGAAGGCCTCGATTTCCGAGATAACCAAGCGTTAATCTAGACCGTGGTTTACTAAGTAAACCACGAAGATCTGTGGATTGTCGAAGACCGCTAAATTTTCCTCCAGGAACACCAGGAGACTATGAAGAACACAGATATTCTCTTCGATCTCAATTCGATTGTCTTACTGCTCGATCTCAATTCGATTGTCTTACTGCAAGGATCTCACACCAATCGAGAGGACGGTGTCTGCTTCATGGAGGCCGTGGCTTGGGCAGCCGGTGAACCACACAGCGATCACCCGGCGTGTGTCGATGTCGTGCTGGCTGCGTACGGCCGGGCACTAAATGACCGACTCAAAGACAACGAGCGCCAATTGCTCAAGCCGCTCCTCATGCGCGTCATCGGCACACGAGGATCGGATGATCTCGCCAATAGACGCGCATATCTGCTCGTCGATCGCCATGTGCGCATGAACCTGCCTGCGTTCTTCCGCGAACTACCTTGCAAGCCTCAGCCGGATCTAGCGGCAAAGTTCGAAGCGTTGCCGCCCGTAATCGATGCGGAGTCGGCATACCAGGTGCGCGACTTAGCGTTCAAGATCCTAGACAGTATGCGATGTAATTCTCTTCCAGCGAAGCGAGTCCATGACGCCGCCGTCGCTGATGCCGTCTACGCCGTCAACGATGCCGTAGCCGCCGCCTTTGCCTATGCCACCATCGATGCCGCTGATGCCATCGCTGACGCTGCCTCCGTCGTCTACGCCGATCCCGCCTCCGCCGCTGACTTCACCTATGCCGTATTTACCTCCGACTTCGCCGCTGCCAACGCCAACACCTATGCCTTTCAAAAGTTGCGATGTCGGACTATTGAGCGCGCAATCGAGTCATTCGAAGCTGCGATTGCACTTAAATGACGATAAATCTCGACAACGTTATGCACGAGAAGATCCGCAACGATGACCCGCGATGTAGAAGTGGAGGAGGAAAAGTGCCCGTAAATGACCTGATTAAAGGTTTCGAACGCGTAGTACAGGAACAAGCAAGGAAATCTCCGACCGGGCATCTAAGCGTAAATGAGGTTGTCGGATCTCTTTTGATATTCAGCATCAAATTGATGCCGCCTGACAACATTGTTTTGGCTCTGTGTGAGCTGTATCCAAGTCTAGGAGCAAGGGCCCTTCGCCTGATTAGCGAGGTAAAAAAATCGGAAGTTAAGAGGCGATACAAAGAAGCAATCAATGAAGTTTCCGACTCTATAGTTACTGAACTAAAAGCCCTTAAACAGTGCTGGGGGGATCTTTTCGCAGATGCCGTTGAAGCCGGGCAAGTTCAGTTCGCTGAGGCCAAAAGTCGACGAAACGCGAATCGTAGAGAATGAAGCCATGAACCAATGGAATTGCGAGGAACAGGGTTGCGCGGCTTCGGCTATCGGATGCGGCGGAGCAATAGGACTTCGTGCGATCGGCTGGCAATTCGAGCTAGGGCGAAAGACGGAAGGTTTCCCACATCCCCCGATGATTCGATGCCCGATGCACCGCATCGACGGAAACAGCGGTGAGGTATCCGCACGGTTGCTTCAGCACGTAATCCAATCAGTTGATAACCTAGCCAATGCGTGCCCGATTTGTGGAACCGGAACCATGGTTGAAGATCACGAGGCATTCGGGCTTTGGGACTGCGGCCACTTGCTCAAGAAGAAGCCGTGAACTGTTGTCCAACGTCCTACATCAAATTCTAGATCGATCTGGATTCTCGCCTGTAACCAAAGACAAGTATCGGCTCGTGATCGATCGCTGGATTGATTTCGCGGGCAGTGATCCCAAGACCTGGACACGCGACAAGGCACAGGAATTCTACGATCAACTGCTCGATAGTGGAGTTTCGATTCAAAGCGCCAACACGTACATGGCGAGCCTTCGTTACGTGTCACGATGGTATGCAACCAAAAGCGGTGCCGTAGATTTCGCAGTTGTCCAGAAGCAACGAGGCCGTAAGAACACACCAAGCAAATCCGATAACGAGGAGTCGATACTCGAGGAGAATGAGGCAATCTCTTTGCTTGCGACCTGTGAAGAACAAACACTAGTTGACGCGCGAGATCTCGCGATGATAACCATCATGCTTGAGACTGGTATGCGGCGGATGAGCGTCCGAGGCCTGGATTTCGAGGGCGTTTCCAATCGAAAAGGCTACCCAACGGTGAAGGTTCCGATCAAAGGAGCCGGCGGTGAAGAGACGTTCACCGTTCCGTTGTCCGATATCGCGTACGCAGCGCTGTCGAGCTGGATGGAAATGCTTAGCAGGAATGAGATCAAATCGGGCGCCGTGTTCCGTCGGCTGTCACCACGAGTTGATGCACGCAAGCCATTTGAAATAGGCCACGTTGTGTCACTCACCGGAATCAACGAGATCCTGGGGTCACGTACGTTGGCTGCAGGAACCCGGCACGTCAACCCGCACATGCTTCGCCACACGTTCATTACATGGCGGAGCCGTGCCGGATTCTCGCCGTTAGACATCGCTGAGATCACCGGTCATCGTGTGGCAACGGTCGTTGTGGGTGGACTTCAGATGAAAATCGGAGGCATGGCTACGTACTTCCACGCCGATGTTGAAAAAATCCGTAGCTCCACGCCAGCATGGTTAGCCGATCTCGTACAACAGCTGCTGGCTGGCAGGTCGGGGTGATAGAACACATAAAATGAATGACGAAGAAACGCACCTCAGCACCACGGATCTCATGCCCTACGGAGAACACAACACAGCTGATTTCTCCGACGAAGAACCCACGCTAACTCTAGATCCTGTAGCAATGTTGCTTCGTAGTGCTCTGGATCGCATCACCGCGTACCTGGCCATGCCCACCGAGAGCAGTTTGGAAGCTATCGTCACAGCTGTAGAGATAGCCGTGCGCAGGCTCGAGTACCTAGAGCAAAGAGTCCGATGTGGTGATTGATGGAGTTTACCGACAACCGCCAGAGTGTGATCACGGCGTTCAATTCGACGAGAGGCTAGCTAAAAAAGAGAAGCTAGATCAACACGAAGTACGCAAGCGTTGGCCTCGTCTATTTGGGCCCTGTCCAAAGGGTTGTGGCTACACAGGCATCGCATATGCCAGTCATGCTCACTACATCTACGGAGATTGGTGATCACGGCTTCATGGTAATCTAGGGGCATGATTTCGATCCATACCCTCGGCCGCATGATGACCGAGGACGCGCTCGTGACCAACACGGCCTATACGGGATACGTCAAACCTGTATACGTGGCGCCAATCACGCTCGCCCCTGTTACCGCAGAACCGCAACCAACGGCAACGGAACCTGTAATCACAACCGTAGCCCCTACAACAAGCCCTACGGATGCCGTGTATGCCCCCCTCTTAACTACAGCAACTCTTGCCCCATCTTACGCAGCCCCAGTAACTCTTGCCCCAGCGTACACAGCACCGACAACAGCCCCAGCACCAATGTATGCCACATTGATCTCGCCTGATACGACATCGACTGCACCTGTGATGCAGATGAAAACATACAGCCCAGCTACGACAGCAACGGCTGTTTACGCCGCTTCGGCTCAAGATCAACCGACAGCTACAACGCCTGTAGTTACGGTGACTGAACCTGTAGCACCTGTTGCTCCTCCACCGCCTCCATATCCGACGTACACGGCTCCACCGGTCGCCCCCACTGAATCAGCCCCGGAGTTGCCGCCGATGACACCGGGGGCCGCGATCATATCTCCAACCCCGGCAACGATGATGCCGACAACACCGACGAAGACCGGGTTACCCGGATTCATTATCGGGCTCTCACCTGCTGGGAAAATCGCGATTGGAATCGGTTTGCTCGTCGGGATCGGGCTCATCGTTCGTAAAGTAAAGGGTCATCATGGGCTGCACGGCAATGGCATGCTCAGGGGTCGTAAACATCGGCGATGATCTAGGCGTGATAAGCTACGTGCATGAAAGTACGTGGCGAACGAATCATTATCTTTGGTGATTCCCTCAGCCATCCCGGAGCCGACTCTGCACCAGTGATTCAGGAGATCACCTTGGGCTCTAACCGATCCAGCTCGGCACCCGGTGACCTTTTAGGATCCTACCTGCTAGAGCAAGGTGCCGAGGCGGTTCGCGTCAACGCCAAGGTGGGACGGAGCGCGCTCTCGTTCATTTCTACTGAACCCGCAGCACAGTTGATCGCGACCGATCAGGCATTTAAGCCGACTAAGGTCGTCGTCATGCTCGGCACCAACGACGCCGAACGAGATTTGGCCAAGACTGAAGCTGCGATGACTCAAATCCGTGATGCCTACAAGAGCATGGGAGCTGAAATATGGGCGATCGGACCGATGACCTATGTTGGCAACGGTGCAGCCCTGAATGACAGCGCCTCGAGAGTCTTCACCACGATGCAACGTGTGTTCGACAAAGCACAAACAGTTGACGCACGACCGTTATCGATTGGTGCTGCACGAGCTGGAGATGGCATTCACTTCACGCCAGCTGGTGCCGCGCAGCTAGCGCCTAAGCTCGCACAGACGCTGTTGACGAGTAGTTCTACAGTAGGTAGGAACATCGCGATTGGATTCGTGGGCGTTTTCACGTTGGGGCTCCTTGCCTGGTTCGTCATGAACCGACGTAAAGACTCAGCGGTCGGATTGAAGTTTCATCGACAAGCAAAACAATTCGGCCTTGGGGCACGCCCCAATGTCGACGAGATCGCAGCACAGCTACGTGACTCGATCGAGCGCCAAGTAAAAACTACGGCATCAGGGAAAAAGCTAGTTGCTTGCGACGCTGCCGCCGTCAGTAACCTGGTCAGCAACGTGGTAGGCAACCTGGCGATCGGCGTCGACGGTATGATCGACGATTCGTTGGAGGGTTAACGATCGGCTACAAAGGCTGCTAGGTGGCAGCAGTGTGTGTTCAACTGCTTTAGTTACGGAATGCCACAAGTGACAACAGAAACGAACCTGAGGTTGAGTAATGACGATCGAGTTTCTTGATACTCTCAACGAAGCACATGTTACGAAGGGTTTCTGGCGTTGGAGACGACGGGCTACAGTCATTCTAGTTACGGAACGTCACATTGAACCCGGGTTCGGTACGCACGAAGTTTGGCGGTACTTCATCTCTGAAAGGAACGTTGAAGACGGCCTTGATGCTAAACTACGAGCATCTGCCGAACGCGAGGCGAAGCGTCAACAACGAGAAATGGATTGGCTGCCCGTGAGAACGATTCCTCAAGCACGTAGGCTCAGGTGAAGATAACCGAACGAATTCTCCACGTCTCATGCCCTCTGTGCGGTACCGAGCTTCAAGTTCACGTGATAGGCCTCGAGCAAACGGTGGTGACGGGTGATTGGCTGGCCTCCCTGACGTGGAAGGAACAAGAATTCCTTCACAACAAGCACACCGAAGAGAATGAGACGGTAGTCGAGACCAGGACGAAGACGAGAAACATCACCGGAGCCGCGTAACCAGTGATCAGGCCCACCGACAAGAAGCACGCTTGCCCGTGCGATCAGCTTTCGCGGCGATTGCCTTATGACCGAACTGCATGGCGCGCGCCTTAGCTGCACGAAGTCCTTCGCAATCCACTACACACGACCCATACCTAGCCATGATCGGGAACTTGAGCTTACTCGGCTGCAGGAATGCTTTCTTCCCACATCTAGCTAACAACGCCTTACGTTCACTCTTGAGGTGAGGCGCAAGCTTGCGCCAATCCTTCGTAGATTTTGCCTTACGGTGCTTGGCTCGCATGTGCCTATGCTAGCGCCTACGCTTACGCTTTGTCCACCAGTGGTGTCCAAAGGCCCCTGCCGCCGCACTCACTCCGACGAGGAGTAACGTCCCTAAACCGGGCACCGTACCCGCCCCTAGACCGGAGAACTGGGGAGTGGCGTATGTCCTAACGAAACGTGATCCGTAGCTAGCACCAATCTGAGGCCCTGAAAGCGTGAAAATACTCGGCATAGGGTTATCGTTGCCGTCATCTGGGCCTTTCGTCAAGTTCAGCGTTCAAGCACCACTACGAGAAGCTCGCATGAGCTAGTGCTAATATAGTACGGGTCGTGGGTGACGTTGATCAGTACCCCGGAGTTACGCTCTACAGCTCGGAGGAGGTGGAGTTAGGTGTTGGCGGGAATCCGATCCGCGTCGACCCGACGGGAACGACTCTACAGCCGGTCGCGAATACGCCGGTTGTAGTTGGCACTCACGGAAACGTCTGGAATGGGGCAGTTGTGAGCGTAGGCGAAAACAGCCCTTCAATCGATTGCCAATATGTCGCAGCCGTTTCAATTTTTGGCCACGCAAGTTCAACTACGACGCTGAACGTGCAAGTCAGCCAAGATAATGCCAACTGGTACGCTGCTCTTGCGATTAACGTTTCAGTGAATGGGGCCGATTTCTACGCCGAGTTTTCAACCGGTGCGAGGTACATTCGACTAGGTTCAACTCTCGCGACCACGATCACAGCCACGATCGCAGGGAAATCTGCTTAGGTCACTGGTCCCAAAACACGAAGCCGCCTGTAAAAACCGTGTTCGAACCCAAAGGAATGGCGTACTGAGTGATGCGAGAAGGCCCAACTGCTTGAACTGGGGCTTCAAACGGCCTATAGACGCTTTGGGTGCTGGGGCTAATCGATAACTCGTCAGCGATTAAAATTTCAGGAGAGGTCGCTACCACCGGGTTTAGAGCCATCAAAGCTGAACTGGCTCCCTGGTTCTGTGCAGTGCCGAACACCCAAGACGTGATATTGCAGGTCTTGCCTGTTGCAACGTAGTGGTGAGCCCACAGTGTTGCGTTATCTCCACGCCCAGCAACGAGGCTGGCGAAACCTAAAACAGCCAGCGTTCCACCACCACCGCCGACCGCATTGAAAAGTGTGATGGTACCCGCGTTAGATCCGCTACCACCAACTCGTGTCACCACCATTTTTTCGATAAAGCAAATGTTCACGCCGACTGTGTTGACCGCTGCAACACCGTTTAGCGTAACCGTCTCCGTAAACGGTCCTGCCATCGTTGCATCGAAATATGTAATTGTTACCTGTTGGGCGCCTACGCCGGCTCCGGTATCTGTTGCCGCCGTCGAGGATATCGAGCGCTGGGCGTTAACGGTCGGCTGGTTGTAGGTCGTGCGTAGAAGCGCTTGAAGCGTAGCAGCAACACCGACAACTCTACCGCCCGCTAGACCCCGTACTCCGCCAAACGGGATGATCGAGGTCGACACCGAGCTTTGATCGCTAGCGATGACAACTGGAACTGAGCTAGCCATCACTTTTTGCCCAACAGTTGGTGCTGTACTGCCTAACCAGGCACCCAAATTCTCATCTAGCCTGCCACCAACAAGGGCTGCGGGAAGTTGTGGCGTGTCGATCGTCAGTGACCCGCCATTATCGCTCACCGGGATCACAGTCTGATCACTAGCCAAGACAACAGGTGTAGACGCGGCCATGAGCTTCTGGCCGAGCGTATTAATGCGCGATGTAAACGTGGCGTCAGCGAGGCGCGTCGCAAGAGTTACTTCAGTTGCTGCACCAGCCGGCAACGGTAGTGCTGCTGCCGAGATCGGCACAGCGGTTTGATCGCTCGCAATCACGACCGGGGTTGAACCGACCATGAGTTTTTGTCCGAGTGTGTTAATCCGAGCCGTGAACGTGGCATCCGCAAGACGCGTCAAGAGCGTGGCTTCGGATGCCCGTGTCGCGAGCGTGGCTTCAGAGGCTCGTGTAGCCAGTGTTGCTTCACTCGCACGCGTGATTAACGTAGCCTCAGAAGCTCGCGTAACTAACGTTACCTCGCTAGCGCGCGTAGCTAACGTCACCTCGCTTGCACGCGTAGAGAGCGGTACGTCCAAATTAGCAGTGTTAACACTGATTGCTGCAACGGTTGCTTCAGAAGCTCGTGTTGACAGTGGAACGTTAAGACCGGCTGCGAGAGTCGCTTCGGAAGCTCGTGTAGTTAATGTCGCTTCGGAAGCTCGTGTTGACAGTGGGACGTCAAAACCAGCCGCTACAAGGGCGTTGAGAACAAGAAGCGAGGCTTCTGAAGCACGCGTTGAAAGCGTGACGTTAAGTGCTGCTTCAACAGGTGGATCACTGACGATCCAGGGAATTGTACCCTGCTGGACGAGCACCCCAACACCGCCGCCACTAACGACACGTACAACAAGACCAAAGTCATTTAGATCCGGGGGTGTGTTTCGAACAGCAGGGCCCGGAATTGGGCCACCTTGTGCCATGACTAAACGACCTCAGCAGCCGCAACATAACTGACGAACGTGTCTCCTCCGACGGCGATGCCAGAAATTGATTGTCTGGCACCTAGACGAACTTCGGAATGTTGACCAGCTGTCAGCATCAATGATTGGCCTCCACTAACATCAGGGTTCCCATCGATCGCAAACGAACCGAACGTACCCGCAGGACCACCCATCTGTAATCTCACACGCCACATCGGGCCTGTATGCGGCGCGGTGAACACACGGCTTGCGCGCAACGTAGAAAGAGTCACCGTGTCAGTTTTAGTCGCAAGAGACGTTCCATCAGCGAGCTGCATGGCGTTGCCAAGAAGACTCGGTTGAATTGGCACTGGCATCGCAAACGGTCTAGTACCGCTGGTGTTGTACACGTTTACCGCATGCCCACCGGTGAACTGGCCGCGAAAACTTCGCATAAGCAGGAAGATCACAAGGCTAATCGTAAGTGACCCAACGACAAAACCGACTAGCAGAGGCACTCCGCTGTCGCGTCGAAGATCACCTGAGATCATGCCCCAAGCTTATCAGATCGGGTAGCCGACCCCCCGGTCTATCTTATCCACTACCGATGCTTGGGTTTTCGCATGGCTCCATGCACAGGTACGAATCGGCCGTCTTCGTCTTCAATCCACGCTGTCATGCCTCTACGCTTGAGCGTGCGCAAGTGGCTTTGAGCAGCCTCTAGTGACAGGTCAACGAACTGCGACACGGTTCGCTCAGCACGAATAAGGTAAACAACTCGATAACCGCTTAGGCCTGCAAACCCAACTTTCATGCGTTTACGGTACGCAAGTGCTCCGCCAATCAGCATAAGAATACCGAGAGCAATCACCCAACCTCTTGACTTGACAGGTTTCTTATCAACTGTTCCGCTGTTGGCGACAAGTTGACGGAGGGTGTCTGGATCGGCGCCGAGCGCGATCGCTTTCTCGATGACCTCGGTGCGCTGAGGTTCAACGTAAGATCCGATGATGTCGACGGCGCTGCTGTAATAACTGTCATCGACCTGTGCACGCTCGAGTGCGAGCACCACGCGCTGCGCATCTTGATACGTCTGCGAGAGGCCAAGCACCTATCGCCTCCGGCGAGCACCACTAACGTTGGTGCTCTCTCGCACACAATGCTCGTTATATTCGGCCGCTGCGTCGCGGATCGCCGTTGCAGGCTTCCATGCTTTGCCGCCAGAGCGCGTATGGGCATCGAAACGACCGATGGCCTGTTGCATTTCAGCGTAAGCCATGGTCGCTGCCGTACATCGACCGTTACGCGCTTTGTTGACCGCTGTCGCTGCAGCATTTTCGATCTCGCGCGACGCTTTCGCAGCTTCAGCTGTGTGAACAGCCGCCGAACTGCCAAGTCCTTTCCTTCGCCGTACCATGACCTATGCCGTCTTTCTCTTCTTGCCGCTTGCCGCTATTGTGATCGCAATACCGGCAAAGATAAGCACACCAATCACTGTCAGCGCAGTGCTGATCGGCTTTGGATCCAACGCGCGCAGCCCGTTGAATGGGGCGCCGTAAACACGAGCCGGGTAACCTAAGCCTGGTCCACAGCCTATACAATCATTTAGAGCAGTGATTGAGTGCATTGAAAGCCGCCTTTCTCCGCCAACACCGTAGGGTTTCAAAAGATCCGGGGTGAAGTCCTCCGGCATGCAACTCACGCAGTGTGTAAGCCTGTCTTGCTTAGGCACTGGAGGCCAAATCTGCATCACCGTCGGCGCCGTTTACGGTATCGAAACCAACCGAGCCCGTGCATCGGCTTACCGCGCACCTTATTGAACGCCCCAACGGCTAGCCCGATGCCAGCACTGGCAAGAACGATGCCCACAAGCACACCCGCTCCGGTAGCCATCCCCGTACTGAATGGCCCTTTGAGCGTTCCGGTTGTCGGAACGCGATTGAAGTAGTACGAGGCATACGCACCGGGAATACCGGCGTACTTCTCGATCTTCTTTTGAGTGGGGTCAGCCGGGTTGAATACCGCAGTCTGCTCCCATGTGTCGAGCATGTGCATGCATCGATCCTACAGGAGAAAGTGGAGATCGTCGGTGATTACTTCTTACGCGAGCGCTTGTGCTTGAGACAGCTCCCCTTGCGACGACCCTTCTTGACTACGCCGAACTTGCAATGATGCTTCTTGTGTTTCGCCATGACTAGAGATTCACAGGAAAAACTCAACTTGTCAAACGAGGTGCAGAAATATGCCGGACGCACGCCTGACAACGCTCCTCTATTGATGGGCACCCGTCAGCAGAGTACAGCTCGCCCTCGTCCACATACCAGCGACCAGCACAAGCGCTGATCATCGAGCCACGTGGCTGTATTTCTACGACGACGTGGTACTTGCGATCTGATTGGTGCCTGCCCCAGATCATTTTCCCCAGTGATCCGTAGAATAACGTGCCGAGTCCCAATCCTCGATTGCAATACCAGGTGCTGTCAGCCACCGAATTTCAACGGGGTGACCAAGATCTTGTGCTCGTGCCATTCCTTTTCTCATGCCTTCGGAAATGCCCAGATCAGCGTAGACCACGGTTACATCAGCGAGATCTTTCCACGTGAAACCGGCTTCGATACCTAGTTTTCGATCATCAGGAATACGATCGTCAAGCACACCAGGTTGTGTGTAGAGCCCGTGGCTGGCATACGGAGATTCTCCGCGCATGAAGCAATCTTTCATGCAAGCACGTAGAAATCGCAGGTTTCGTTCAACCTCCTCTACGGTAGTTCCGGCATACGGGCTTTCAATGATGACTCGTTTCATGTGCTTACTTATTCCGTTCCTGTTTGGCGAGAAAAGTGTCGAGAGCATCAGCCAGTGCGAGGCGCAACCGTGCCTCTTCTGCGCTCCACTTGTGAGCTGAACTGCGGCGGTAAATGTCACGCCATTCGAGCGCAGATCTGATCACCGGTCTTGTTTGCTCGTATTCGGCGTAGAGTATTTCGCTTAACTGGGCGCGATCTAGCTCTAGGCGTTTACGAGTAGGACACTCGTTGCACATGCAACGCTGGCATGAACAATCACTCATGGTCTTTTAACCCCGTACTCACATAAGGACAATCTCTTATGTGCATTCACGATCATATCGCCAGCGCGAGTATCGTTTGCATGAGTTGCAAAGTTGTGGTGGTTGGCCAATAGCCTTTGCGCTCGTAGAATCCGTTGCAAACATCTGCAAGGCGATGTAACTCAAGATCGGTAACGCGACGTTCCTTCAACTCGGCGAGCATGCGTTGGATTAGCACTGATACTTCCGGTTCGCCGAGGCGTGTCGGAAATAGTCGCGAGATGATCTGCAACTCATCGTCAGCCAGCTTCATGGCTTAGTCGTCTCTTTCGCTAATCGTGCCCGAATACGTACGATCCAGACTCAGGTGATCGCCGCATACAACACAGTAATCTGTCGTCTTAGGATCAGTCATGATACACCCCCAATTCCTGCTCAGCCTCAGCTAACGCGGCGTTAAGTTCTGCGGCTCGTTCGTGACTACCGCCAACATCAGGGTGATGCTCTTTGATCAGTCTCCGATGATGGAGCTTAGCGAGCACAAGTTGCTCTTTGCCATTAAGCCCGTCAGCTGCGAAGTACATGCCAAGTACTTCACGCCACGGTTTTGATTGTGACACATTGTTCTCCACGCCGTTGCCAGCAGGTAGTGCTGCAAAGCCTGCGAATGCCCGCTCAACCGTTTCACTCGTGCCCCAACGATCAAGATCACGCAGAGCATTCAATGACTTGTCAATTGCACGGAGATTCTGAGCTGCAGTTCTCCAACGATCGCAAGCCATCACATGTTGCTTGCCTTTTTCAATCCACCACACCGCGATACCAGGATCGGTGCACGTGGCATTTGCATATGGCAATCCATCGTTGCGCGTCGGCAAGTCACTCGTAATTACAATGTGTGAGCCACCGCGCCCCCTCAATTGACGGATCACATGATCACGATCTAACGCGAAGCGAGCAACGAATCTCGACGTTTTTCGCCACGTTGAACGTTTCCATCCGTCTGGCCATTGCAGTGGATAGGGATCGCGTTTCATCGGATTGCAGCTCCACCCCGAATAAGGAGGCATTTTCGTTTGCCGCGTCGTTCAGGCTTCGATCCAACTACGTGAGTCTCATCAACCTCTTCGATTTGAGCCCACCTATAGATTTCACGGATGAGGGGCGTATCTGCATTCGTAGCCCACACAGCTGCGCCAGCAGCAACAAAAGAGGAGAGGAGTATCCCTAGCGTACGTTGATCACTAGTGCCGAACCCTCCTTCAGTATAGCCATTGAATGTCCCATCATAGGGCGGGTCAGCATAGACAGCGACACCTCGCAACATAGTTCGCATGTCATCGAACTTTCCTCTGACCTTATTCGCTTGTTTGGTAAATTCGACACCGAGAACATTTACAAATGAGTTGCTTAAGAGTCGACACCTGCAAAGAGCCTTTGTATATCCTTCGAGATCCTCTACTTCAATCTTACGCGGGTGCACTCTCTTGCCGAACGGAACATTGAAGCAACCTCGGCTATTGGTGCGCCATAGGCCGTTGAAGCAACGTGCATTGAGATAGATCAACAATGCACTTCTCCGTGCCCACATCGTGCGCGGATGATTGATCATCGTATTGAATTCGCTACGTGCAGCGAGATAGCCCTCTTTGGTGTCGCCATGAACACGCTCCACCTCGCGCAGCTCAGCTAACAAATTACCCGGCATCTTTTGCATGCAGAGCCAACAATCGATCAAATGTTGGTTGACGTCAGCGAGAATTTTGTGCAGATCGATCGGTAATGCTAGAGCTACTGCGCCGCCACCTAGAAACGGTTCGATATAGAGCGTAGGCCTGACCTTCGTGATCTCGGCAACTAGCTTAGAAGCGAGGCCTCTCTTCCCACCTGCCCACAGTAGCCACGGCTTGACACCTGAGACTTGCTCCTCTGATCGCTCTACCTCTTCCACACGAACGTTTTATCAGACGCGTATGACAGCTAGCGCTTCATGGCACTGCACTTCGAACAAGTTTGCCAGGGTTCGTTATGCAGCCGGCATAGCAGCGGTGAAAGAACCTTCGACTTACCGTCACGCCATACTTGCATCGAGCGCTTGGATTCAGAGTGATGGTTAACTCGTAAGAGCCGCCTAGGCTTGTATGGTAACTTCATACTATCCGGTTGACACCACACGCTCGTACTCGGGAATGAGTCCAAACTCGCGCGCCTCGGCGTAATACGCTCGCGCGTATCTCAACGCTGCCGCCCGAAGATCACGGCCAAAGACTTCGCGCTCCTCAGCAGTGGACGATGATCCACTGTGCTTGGCGAATTCGCGCGCGGCGAATTCGTGCGCCGTTGCCGCTTTAGCGGTCACATCACTCTTATTCATGGGGACTGTCCTTATATTGTGGTGTAAACCGGATAAGCATGCTTCATACGGACTCCACAAGGCGAAACCGTCTCGTACGGCGAAATGATCCTCCTCCTTCGTTAAGGCGAACCTCCTCGTGAAACTCACGCTCATCTCGAACATGCATCTTGCCTGTAGTCAGCGAAATGTAAACGACATACGACTTGGCTTCGACCTGACCGTCCACGACCTCGAACTGATTTGTGGAGTCAGCGGCAACGCCTAGTACGCGGTATCGTGAGTTGGTCTTCGAGTGAACGTAGATCCCCGGAACTGTCTTCATCCAGCTTCCCCCCAGATAGCATCGAATACGATACGGCTGCACGCGTAAAGTTCACCACCATCGAGTAAACCTACAACGTGGCGCTCGATTGGTGAGATCGGGTTGATCTCAGTGATCTTAAGCGTACGTCCCTCGGAATCTTGAAATCTTGCGCCAATCATCGGCTATACGACCTTGGTGATTGGCGTAGCTGGTTTATCTGGCTTGGGTCTGGCCATTAGGTGATGATCGATTTCCTTCTGCGGATGATCGTACTGAGGTTTACTTGAAATGAAGCAGCATCCTTCATGATGCTCAAAAAGAACGCACCACCCACCAGATAATCGCTTGGCGCACAGTTTACGCTCATACCCGTTGTAACTCACACTGATCTCCGGTTTAGATTCACCCACACGAGAGTCCTCTTTGCGCGCGTAATCGCAACATAAAGAACATTCTGTTCTTCAGGTGGAACCGGAACGGGCTCACCATCTCGATCACGCCGATTTTAACTGTTGGAACGTCTCTCGAAGCAGATAGACGTGATCAGCTTCGAGTCCTTTGGCCTTGTGAACGGTAGACAACGTCACCCCACATGCATCATCAATTGAGTAGATATTGTCGAGTAATTCTTCAATCAAATGTGGAGACTTCGCGTACTCCGAGGCATAGAACAGCATCTTGTACTCGTCTTCGATGCGATCTGCCCATGTTGAAGACCCGGCTGCTTGAGCCTTGATCATTTCAGTTACTCGCCATGCTGCTAGTGCACCCTGAAACGTCTTCATGTCTCTTGACTCGGACTTGAGCAATTTTTGCAAAACGCCTTTGAGCGGACCTAGAACCTCGGTGGACTGCGCAATATTGAATGTAATCGATCGTTTCCATAGCTCGAGTGCCATACGAAGCAGCTCAGCATTGGTACGAGAAAGCACGAACACTGAGCCGTCACCCCAGTGCTCGCTTGATACATGCTTGAATTCATCAGCAAGGAATTCGTCCTCACTGACGGTGTGGATGGCGCCAAGACCAGCATCTGGCCGTGCTCTTAGCCCAGGCACGATTTTTTTGGCTTCGTCTACGATCTCTTTATCGCATCGCCACGTGATTGTGAGCGGGAAGCATTTTGCTTGGTGGCCCTCAACCAACCGCTGCCAAACCTCTGTACCAACTGCACCACGCCACTGATAAAGGCTTTGGAACAGATCCCCGCACGCGATGATGCGACCACCGGGTGCTAGCAAGTGCTCGACCATTGCAAACTGGTTGAGGCTGATATCTTGATGCTCGTCTAAGAGAATAGCCTTGTACCTCGACGGAGGTTCTAGACCTAGTACGAGAGGTAACCATCCCATGTCGGGAAAGTCCACCGAGTCTCGTTTAGCTAGGTCTAAGCTGTCGTTGTAGGCTCCTGCAGTGATCTCGACGGCATGTTGCATCTCGTGACCACCTTGCAGCTTATCGAATATGCCGAAGTCAGCTCCGAGGTGAAACGCGTAATCGAGATCCAGCTCAGCTTCGTGTTGAAGATCTTTGACGAGTCTCAACAGACGCAATGCTGCACCGCGCACACGAAGAGAAGCCCCACTAGTGGCTCGAGTACGGATTAGCGATTCCGTTGAACTCGTATCGACTTTCATCCGCGGATGGTGATGCCTGAGAATCCACAATCCAGCTGCGTGTAACGTCTTGACGTGTACGATGCGATCACGAGGCATCGGGGGTAGTCGTCGTGCCATCTCGTCGGCAATTCGCTTATTGAATGCGAGTACGAGTGCCGATGATTGCCTCAACACCTTGAGCATCTCCAGCAAGACAGCCGTCTTACCCGCGCCTGCAAGAGCATCGACGACTAGACTATCGTTTGTGGTACGAGCTGCGATCAGGATAGCCGTTTGCTCCTCGGTGAGGATCACTTGTTAAACCCGCTACAGGACCACCGTCCGTCCTTGAATCGATGTTCTTTTGCGGGTTGAATAGGTCTGATCGATGGGGGTGCCGGTACTACAGAACCACGTGGTACTTGGTCTCTAAACGCAGCAGAAACGCTCATGTCCTCACCACAGTCGATACATGACCGTTGATCTGCTTGCCGCCTGCATTCCTCTGCCATTGCCCTCCAATCCTCAACAGTGAAAGACCTGAACGTGTACTCGGCGTGACTCAGAGCAGCGAGTACAGAGCTACGTGCAGAGGAAGTACTCATAACGAACCGCCTAACTGATTAATACAACGCCTAAAAGCATTTCGTGGGATATCGAACATTACAACCTCTCCACGCTCCAACGAAACACGTACTATTGTAATCCACTCACCATCTTTCGCTACCGCAGCCTCATAAAGGTCACCTGACTCACAATCAGTCCATGTAGTTGCTGGTTTGCAAATACTTCGATCCTCAAGATTAGCCTTAACGAGACCTACGATTTCAGATGACCGGCTCATTTAAAGCTCTTCCATAGTTTGGAGGGTTGCGGGTTTGGATCACGTCCGTTGCGATAATTCGCTCCTGGCTTCTTGTCGTAGGGAACGTCAACCTCACCGGTTTCAAAGTAAATGAGCTGACCGATTGGCATGCCAGCGTAAACACGCACTGGTTGCACAACGTGAATCTCCATCGTCCAATGACCCGCGAACCCGACATCACCGCGACCAGCTGTACAGTGAATTGTGATTCCGAGTCGACCTACACTAGATCGCCCATCGAGAAACGGCACGTACTTTTCAGTGCGCGTGTACTCTACCGTCGAGGCCAAATAAAGCATACTGGGTAGAAGAACGAATCCATTTTCTTCGATCATCCATTGTCGAATTGTAGGTTCCCTACGACAATCCAAACCAGATGTTCGCCCTAATTGACGTGTAGCCGGATCTGCCATTGGAAGTAGATCCTCGATCAACCCATTCGCATACGTCAGAAGCGCAGGACTGAGGTGAACATCATAGCTGTTCGTCCCAATCGATTTTGGATCGAATGGATCGATTACGATATCACCAGCTTCGATTGCTGCTTTGATCATTCTGTCGCTGAGGATCATTTAAACGGCTTTCGTCCAATGATGTTGCGGAGTGCTCCGAAGCTGTATCCGTCCATGAAACCGCCGTTGTCGATGGCACGGGCCCACTTGAGGAGCGCAGAGACGTCGCTAACTCTAATCGAGTCTAGGCCCTGTTTGATTGGGCAAACGCCACAACAAAAGGTACTTGTCTCATCGATGTAACGTGCCTCGTTCTCTTCACAGTAAGGGCACTTCATTTCTCAAGCCATACCATCGCGCCCTGACAGCTAGCGGACTCCTGCAATCAGCACATCGATTTTCATGCGAGCGTGCCTAGTTCGTTCCAAGATCTGACGAGCCCTGATCGATAACTTAGACGTTGTCCCACGAGTCTGCGATTTTGATGTCAACCGGGTACGGGATACGACGACCGTCACGCTCGTACTCCTGCTCGTAGGTTTCTTTGATGTCCGCTGCGACATCTTCGACATCGTCTTCGTAGCACGCGATAATTTACTTGACGTGTTTTCGGGTCTTACCGGTGATCGCTTTCTCGGCGGTGACTTGGTGGAGATCTTTTGCGATTTGGTGCTGCGATTCTCCTTGCGCATAACGTCGTCTCGCCTCCCTGACTAGATCATCGGTCAATTTAGAATCCTCTCTCCATTGCGCAGCGATACGCCCAGCCAAGCGATTCGCCATTGTCGCCTTCGGTGCAGAACCAGCGCTCGCTAAAATCGTTACCGTCGACGACTCGGGCCTCGAGCAAACTATTGAGATCAGTATATCCAGCGAGGATCAATCCGCCTACCGCGCAACACGAAGCAGTTGATGTGGTCGGGGATCGACCACATACTTCAAATCCATTGTCGTCCTGAAAGATGGCGCCCTGGCACCAGCTTAGCCCGCGTCGATGAGTAGCTGCGATCGCCTCTGCCAGCATCATTTCATCGTCCGGTATGTCGTCGTTGGACTTCACATTTGACTCCAGTCATCGCCAATTTTTGAATCGATCGGGAACGGAACAGTCAAGCCATCTGCTTCGAATTCTTGCGTGAAGCATTCAACAACATCCTGCTTGAGGCTCTCAGCGTCATCTTCCCAACACTCGAAAACGGCAGCATCGTGAACTTGAACGATACAGTCAACTTCACGATACTTAGGTAAACGTCCCATCATACGGGCCATACCCGTGTTCATGATGTCTGCCCCAGCTGATTGAACGCCAAAATTAAGAGCTTCGGTTGCCTCTACTTGACCCATCGGCCACACACGTCGACGGCCAAGAAGGAAACTGGAAATCGTATAGGGTGGGACTGAAGCCTTTGCAATCTGGTTTCGTTGCCACTGAACGACACCGGACATCCTACCCATGATGCGACTGATTGCCGCTGCGACATCTTGCAGGCGGATTTTGTAACCTTCCTTGAGTAGATTTTTCCAGCACGTCTCCGGATTAGCACCGTAGAAGCTGGCATATTCGAGGGGCTTAACCTGATCTCTGAGTTGCTTTTGATCATCTTTTGGAAGCTGTTCGAATGTCGAAAACACTACTTTTGCGCACTCACGGTGAATGTCACCGCCCGATGAAAATACACCACACAAGAATTGATCCTTAGAAAGAAGTGCAATGATCCTAGCCTCGAGTTGGGCCATATCGAATCCAACAAACTTTCGACCATTCGTTGCTCTAATCTGGCGTCTAAGGTTCGGACGAATAACCTTCTTAGTTCCATCAAGCAGGCGTTTAAACTTGCTCTTGGGGACATTCGAGACAACCGGCTCGTAGCTCGCCCATCGACCTGTAATTTTGTGAATACTCCATAGTGGATGGATTCGATCATTCTCGTCAGCGAATCCAGCCTGAACAAGATGTCCGTCTACGTGGCGATCTATGAGCTGCCAGACAAAAGTGGAAAGCAACTTATCGTTTTCTCGGAAGACAAGCAGATCTCTGATTACGGGAATATCGACGAGTGTTTCTAGAATGTCTTTCTTAGTGGATACAGCGCCGCTCTCAGTTACTTGTATCAACTGAACACCCATCGTCTGAATGAGGGCCGCAACGTGCTTGTTGGCGCTGATCTTCCAATGCCATTTACCTTGGTCATCCTCCTCTTTGATTTTGGCCAACCTAGCCTTGTAGCGGTCCTCGAATTCACTTACATCCTGCTTACGCCTGATCTTTGCCTGTTCAAACGCTAGATGATGCCAAATTTGTTCACGCAACTTCGGGTCACGAGCAACACTATCGACAGCATCTCGGCTCTCAGCAACATTTCTAGAGAACGTCGTCAGCAACTCCGCGTTAACTTCACGCGAGACTGGCATCCCAGCCAGGTGCATTCGACTGGCGCACTCCGCCATCTTTCGATCGATTTCGTACGTTAACTCGTTATGATTGCGCTTGACGTAAATCTCCAGCGTCGATCTATTCGCTAACGTCGCGCCTGTATCGCGCGCGCAGTAAGTAAGCAGCTTATCGACATCCTCCTCAGAATTTCGAAATTCCGATTTCCAACCTGAAACAGCAAAGAACTGTGCGGTTACCTGTTGAAGATTGTGTGCACAGCCAGGGAACGCTGAGTGGTGCTGATATAGCGAGTCTTCAAAGTTTGACTCAGACACCTCAAAGCCATTAGCCCGAAGAACTGTTCTGTCGTAGTTACCATTGTGCGTTGTTAGTTTGATTCGTTCGGATACTAGTACTGCCTGAAAGTAAGATAATGCCCACGGTTCGATCAGGTCCCACAAAACCGAAATTGATTTTCGTTTAGTAGCAAGACCGATCGCGCGAATTCTCGCGACGTACTGCATGAGCGCGTGGTGTCGACTTGGATCCTCGACATAGGTCTCCAGGTCAAGCGCGATTTCCCCCTCGTCGATCCCCCTCTGCATGGCTTCAACGAAGAGCCAAGTAGCTCTTAAGCTATCTTTGCCTTCAATCTCAACGTCAAGTTTTAGCCGAACATCCTTTCCTTGAGCGAGTGCATCGACTTTACCGAAGTCATACATCAAGTTGACGTACGCTAGATCGGGTGTATGAGAGCCGGCAATTGAACGTCCCCCACCACGCAATAGAGAGACGGGATGAATCGCCGGGATCACTTGCCGAATACCCGAACCATCGACATCGACATCAAAACACGTACTAATGATGTCGGTGATCTTGATCGGCTTTTTCTTTTTGGGCTTACGAGCTTTCTCTTGGTCTCGACGCTCTAATTCCACGATCGCATCTCCACGAGCCTTGACCTCTAACTGAGATTGGACCTCAGAGAGTTTTCGGTTTAAGTACTTACTGTCGCAACGGCCTTTGGTCTCCTGTTTGATCTTCTTGCGTTGGTACGTAATTAGTTCCCTGAGAATGCGATTAGAGGTCTTATGCAGGCGCTTTTCTTTTTTGTCGCTCTCGTTTTTCTCTGCTCGCTGACGTCGTTTCTGGCGCTTCTGTTTACTCTCGGGGACGTCCGGTGGATCAATTGCGTCGAGGGCCTCTTTGGGAATCACACTACGCGCGGCAACAGCTCCTAGCGTCAAAATGGGAATGCCAGGATGCCTCGCTAATTCCAACTGCATGCGCGTTTTACACGCTACTGCAGCACGGTCTCGATCAGTATCTGGGCTCCCCTGAGGTGGTTGGCACAGCACTGCAGTACCTACGTAGATCTCATCACGCGCAACTCCGATGCGCGCGAGTAACTTCATTGCTACTTCACCGGCCATTCCGATTAACGGCCTCTGCAAACGAACTTCATTAAACCCAGGACCCTCCGCTATCAAAATCCACTTTGGATTCTCTGGACTCTCTGAGAATACTGGACGGTTCGGCCTTCCTTCATGACTGAAGGGACACTCTTCACAAGAAGCCCCGTCAGCTGTGCCGCGAAAGATCGGCAACGAGACCTGATTCTCCGAGGCAGTGACCATCTTTACCAGGTGATGCGTCTGTCTTTTAGTGCTCGTTGAATCGGCTCGTAGATGGCACGTGCATACAAAATGCGAAGAGCCTGGTTCTCGACGATCAGGCTCTCTGGAGGCCACAACTCAACTGGAAAGTGTTCGAGCGTTTGTCTGAGCAATCCAGCATAGCCACTATCGCTGTCGCAGCACCCACAGCCATTACTGTGTTTGACCATGTCGATCAACATAACTCTGATCGATCTCTCGAGACGTTCCTCGTAGTTCTTCGAGGCCATGTTACGACGCCTCGCACGCGTGCAAGTTCATGATCTGCTCGAACACGAGTGCACGATCAACGAGTAGACGCGAACCAGCACGGAGATATGCGTGAATACGACCGCCGAAGTCCATACGTACGACCAACTCCTCGTTTCTCAGATCTGAGAGATGTCGGTGCACGCTACGCTCGCAACAACTTCCATAGTCATTGTTTACGAGGTGAATTATCGAGGAGAAGTTCCTCGGTTCCGAGATACTGATCGCCGCATACACGCTCTCGTGCAAAGCGTCGCGGCAGTATGCTCTCCACGGCTCTGCGGCAAAGATTTTTGACCGCGTATTTGCGACTCGTCCTCGACGCTTTCGATTACAAAGCCCAGATTCGATCAAGTGGACGGAAAGCTCTTGGCAGCTCTCGTCACGGCAAACCAAATCAGGATCGACATCCGCGCACTCAGCCCCCAAAACCATTTCAAGCCGAAGCACATTCACAGGTGGTGACATCTACCAACTCCCCAGATGGTTGATTTCCCCTTGTTGTCCGAACAGGGAGAACGGTTGAAATTCAGTGCAGCATGTTGCTATCCGCTTCACACGAAGCGGATCTTAATTACACGTAGCCGAACCAGCTGACAGCGAGCAAGCTCATTCATTCCGGCGCGCCAGTTCGCCCGGCCATAGATGGCCACCTCTAGGCTCAAAGTTGTGGCCTCGGCATTCGTGCTCGCAATACGATCCATACATCTCAGGCGCGACACTGCGTCCAATGGGGGGTTTGCGTCGTTTGCAAACAACGCATTCTACGACTAGCTCGCACTTATGCGTACATCCTATGGTTTCGCTCATACAGCTTCAACTTTCTGTCATTGCGGACGCTAGCAGGCAAGTAGCTTGTCTGCTATCCGAAGTTCCAAGATCGTTCGAAGCACGTAGGATCTGACAATAGTGGCAGGTTAGCTCAATCTTGACGGTGATCGATCGGGTACTAGAAACGTGTTTCAGCAGCCATCCTCCCTGATCCATGAACAAATCATCCTGAATTTCTTTCTCATCGGCATGGTACCTTTGGTCCATGCGATGGCTGATCGGGCTAAGTCTACTGGCCTCGGGTGTGGCCATCGCGGTTTCAGGTCGCCGAGCACGATCTATCAACCTAAGTCAAGGGTTGGGCAACTGGGATCCGTTTGATTCAAAAAATACCAAGAGCACCAAGAAAGCTAAGAGCCCTAAGAAACTCTCACGGTTACGGGTAGATGAAGCAGAATGCCTCATCATCGGGCGAGAGCATCGATTCAACCCGGATGCACCCTATCGAGTTTGCATCACCGAGAATCAACGCAAGGTGCTCTTTGGCGGTAAGAAACCAGGCAAGAAGCTGGGCTGCGGTGTCTTTGCGTGCGCCTACGCATCTCCCAAAAAAGGCAGGGTAGTCAAATTCACGCGAGATTCTGAAGATGTCGCTGCACTGATCGAGGCACAAAAGACTGGTGTGGTCCCTAAGCTATACGACGTGTACAGCCTTAAAGACGGCGCACATTCAATACGAACCGACGAAGAATCTCCAATGTACGCACTCGTGTTAGAGCGTCTACGAACGATTCCCGTCAAAGATAGAGATGATCTTAACGATTCTCTCTATAACATCGCTGATGTCAGCGACGGCATCTCAGCCAAGGCATATTGTGAGGCTCACAAGTGCAGTGAGGTCGATCGAGAAGTAGCTAACATCGTCGAAAAGCTGTACAAAATCGGCATCAAATGGGGCGATGTTCACGCCGGCAACATCGGCTACGATGCCAAAGGAAAACTCAAAGCACTAGACCTCGGCCTCACCAGCACACAGCTTCGAAAACGCCTCAAAATCCTTGCTGGCCTCGGTCAATTAAAACATCAATCGATCAAATAAAGTGCCCTCGGCCTGACTTTAACCAGACAGCACACGCTCGAAGCAGTGTTTAGAGGGGGATGCAATACTGCGAGCGGTGGCAAGGGCGTAAATAGTGCCGTCTCTCCGGCTGTCACGCTCGTTGGCATAGTCCGCCGCGTTCGCGTCTTTCACAGAGCCAACTTCCGTCCTACGTGGGAGCCGGTTCCACTCGGAGGTAACAAAGAGTCTTACGACTCGAGCAAGCAGATGATGCGGTCCGCTTGAGCTGTCCCGGGTTACTGAACGTTAGGCCCTACGAGCGACGGCACCGTTAGGGGCTTTGCCCTGTGCCGTACCCGCAGTTGCGGCTGCTGCGGCTTTATCCTTGCCTTTGGTAGCAGGCGGCGGAGGTGGGGGTGCAGCTTCTACTTGTTCGATCCCTTGCTCCTTGATCACATCACAAAACACCGCATTCGACTCAGTGACGTTGCCCTGAGCGTCCACCGTCGGTTGACCCGGAACGTGAATGATCTCGGCGATGATACGAGAACCAGCCAGCTCGCCAAGACGGATCTTGTCGAGACGACAGCCGGCAGCCATCATCAAGTTCTTGAACCGACCAACTGCCTGCGGTTGGAGCGAGTAGCTCTTGGTCATTTCAACACCAAGAAATTCTCCCTCGTCAGCGACCTTGAACGTCACCTTGACGACCGGTTGGTTTTTCTTGCTGGTAGATTGCTCTGCTGCAGCGACGTCGAACGTGTAGACACCGATCGGCAAAATGGGGCCTGATGTTCCACCCCACGCGCGAACATCGTCGCCGCTGAGGTCCAATTCGATCTCGGGCAAATTCAATCCTTCATTGCTCATAGCTGTCTTCTTTCTCGTGGCTAGCTGTTGTTGTTTCCAGATCGGCCTGCTGGAACTGCTGGCCGACGAGTGACTGTTGGTTGAACTGCAGGACGCACACCATTTGACGCTGGTACGGGCCTAGCAGCAGTTGGGATATGAGGCTTCACTGCAGGCTTAGCTACCTGTTGAGGTGTTGCATTAGCAGCAGAGACCGGAGGCGGTGCAACCTGTGGAACGATGAGCTTGGGGCGTTGATACGCGGGTAATGATGCACGATATGCATCAACGTCATACCCCATCGCCTGAATCATTTGCGTGTACGTCGAGTTAACAAGAGGGTTAGGTAACTCCGGTACACCGTCAGACCTGCGACAACCGGCAATGTACTTGCCGTACGGCTTAGAATGCATCTCGAATCGATCTGTGATCTCGTTACCTTGTTTGAAGCGATCGTGACGAGAAAAGAGCAAGTAATCACAGCTGGCGCCGAATTTTCCAGCCTCTTTGCCCGGGATCATTGGCAAGCCGTTGGGCCTGTCCTCATCAGGATCTTGGGGCAAACACAGCCAGATGACGTTGCATCCCATCTGGTGCCACTTCACACGTAGATCACGAAGATGCACGCCAAGCGCTCCATACGCCTTCAGGTTGTTGACGTTGGCTCCCTGCAACTCGAATAAATAGTTGAGGTACAGATCGGCATAGAACGTAGCTGAGTCGATTGCAACAGTTGTCACCATTCCACTTCGTATGTGTGGTGCGAGCATCTCACGCGCGAGCACCATGTCATTCATCTTATCGATGCCAAGCACGATCGGCTGCACGCCAGGTTCGAACAGAAACTCATCGGAGATTCCGCGGAGTGACTCGTATCCGCTCTCTGTGACGTCAGAGAGAAACGCTACACGAGGAAAACTTGCAGCGAACGTCGTCTTACCCGATCGGGTTGCCCCAAAAATGCAGAACGTCCAACGTGGCACTTTTCCTTCGGTATCTACGACATTTTCTAGCGAAATCTCACGCATCTATAGTCCTTTTTAGAGCTTTGGAGTGCGTCCAACCGCAGTTAGGACACGTCGCCTGCACACTGTCACGCGTTCGTTTGCTCCTGCCACCTTTTCGTCGAGTCTTGGTCACTAGCACAGCGGTCCGACAAAGAGGGCACTTGTCATAAACTTCGTGAATTTTTCTTCCAACCTTAGATTCCACCTCGTGTGCTCGATGGAGATCCATCCGAAAACAACTCTCATCACGACACGGTACGAACGTAGGATCCGATAGTAAATCGGTTCCACAGTCCTCGTCATCTGACTTGTTGTTGGATTGCGACACAGGGTATGCAGCTACTCCTGTCGAGCACAGTGATCGAATAACTGACAACGCCCGTAGCGTCCGATGCAGTTATTTCGCGATCGAGGAAAGTCGTCGATGGCGCGCGCGTGCGTGATCTTAGCATTCCAGTTACGAAGATCTCTTCGATGATCTTCAACCGTGAATGCGGTTGGTGAGACAAGCGTACGATGAAACTCAGGTGTCTTTTGCTTACCGAGTAGATTCACCAGTACACCACGCAAAGGCCCGAATCGTTTTTCTAGATGCAATCGCTGCCAAAGATCTACCTGTCCTAGAACCTCACCATCGTTAATCCAACCCTCGAGCGTGTCGGCTGAGAATCGTGCTGCGCTTTTGTGCTCGATCACGTAGGTTCCAGGCAACATACCTGGCCGTTCCTCGGGCAAATAAGCGACGAGATCGTAACGACACGAGTGGTTGGTACGAGGGTCGACGAGGTTATACTCGATCGCAAGAGGCTGAAGCGTTTCGTTCTTGTAGTAGAGCCGATAACCGGTAAAGAGACGCCACGCCTCAGCGTACAGATCAGGGTTGCACCCCAACTCTCGTACGCGCTGGTTAACAGTTTCTGGTGTAAGCGGGTAATCGTGAACGATCATCCTCGTATAGTAAACAGCAAGAAGAGTGTGAATTAGAATTCCAATTGCCAAAGCCGGTTGCTCTACTTCGATGCCGAAGTTTTCGATCTTGAGCGGTTCAACGTAACGTCGTTTCCACGCATACGGGCAACGCTGGAATAGAGATACGTTGCTCCAACCGGAGCCTGTCGATTGCCCACCAAGACGATCTAGGCCTACTTCATCGAAAATCTGCTTGCACGCATTTTCAATTGTAAGGAACGTTGAAACCTCAACTATACGCTCGGCCTCTTCCTCTGGCGTGTGGCGATAAAATATATCCTCACCCTGAACTTCAAACTTATCGTCTAACGAAACACCGTAGTTGTCCGTAACACGGACAAGGCAATCCTCCGCCTCTTCGTGCAGAAAGAGAAAAGAAGCCGTTGTTGCCACGGTCTCTCGACCGCAAAGAATGCAACGAGTCATTTGCGGCTCGATTGACCTTGTTCGACGGTATGAATCATCTCGATGATTTCACCTAGCATAGCTCGCATGTTAGGGCCGTTGCCGCTATCTACAACGATCTTAAACAACGACTCAAGGCTTCGAAGATCTACCCAGCCACGTATCTGCGCAGCCATGAAAATCGTAATAAATTGACCGATCAGACTTGGTGGGAAAACGTTCACAGGCGAGAAGTACCAAAGCGCTATGACAACGAGTCGTCAACCCGTTAACAGATCGTCCATGAAACGCTGCAGGTCTGCAGTCTCTTCAGGACCCTTGAAAGCTCGATCAATCGCTGAGATAGCTCCTTCACCCATACCTAGATCTAGTGGCACCGCTGCTTCTAGCTTGCGAGTTAATGCCATCACAATTTTTCGATCAACGTAGTGATCTGCGACGATGTAGCTAACGTTCATCGAACGCAACGGCGAGAACGTTCGCATCTCGGCTTGTGCCACCATTGCAGGTGTGTAGTCGATTTCAGCAAAGATCGCGCGCCTAGCGTGAGATAGATCGATGCCTACCTGACCCACTGCCATTGAGATCACAAGCGCCGCATTTGGTTTAGACTTCCACGTCTCAAGAATTCGCTCACGCAAGTGGAGCGCGACGTTGCCGGTTACGAGCATCGTGTCAAAACCGTCATACAGGAGCCTTGCGTTAATCTGTTCAGCTAAGTCTAGGTGCCAAGTCCAAACCACGACGGGCTCCCCAGCTTGCATGCATGCTTCAGCCTCGGCCACCGTCATCGGTAACTTGACGATAGAAAGAGCATCACGGTAACGCGCTAGGCTGGCAGCTGTGTTTGTTTTAGCCGATTTCCGAAGGCTCTCTGCTTCTATGTCGAGACGCTGTCGTTTCTTGACGTCAAGATCAACAACCACGATGTTTCTGGTAATCGGGGGAAGATCCGCTTGCACGTCTACCCAACGACGGCGGATCATCACCTCTGTCAAACGTTGTGAAAGTTCCTCGCCGTTAGAGATCCCGGTGTACTTGTTGCCGTACGCGGTCGGCACCGGAGCCCCATAGTGGTTACAGAATTCATAGTAGCTACCCCAAGCACCGGGCGCGACAAACCCGAGTACACTCCAAAGACCAGGTGGCATGTTCCAGATCGGCGTACCCGTTGCCGCTATCACACGCTCAGCTCGGCTCGCAAGCATTGTTGCTGCAATCGCACGTCGACTACGGTGATTCACCAGCCAATGAGCCTCGTCGAGAATCAACGTACCGATACGTTCGCCGGATTGCCAGCCGTAGAGGACATCATAGTGACCGAACACGATCGGCTTGCACGCCTCTTCGGCATTGAATTTACGTCCAACCATCACACCAATCGGTGTGTCAGGCCAAATTTTTGAGAGCCAGCTAAGCCACACCATTCGTGTATTGAGGGGAGCAACGACAATTAACTTACCAAGATCTGGATCGTGACTGTACGCCGCAGCTAAGGTTTTCCCGACACGCATCTCGTCACCGAGCAATGTTCCTCGCCGAGCACGAATAAAATCTACGGCAACATGTTGTGCAGGTCTGAGCTTAAAACCAAGGAGTTCTGTTTTGACGTCACGTTCTTCCCGAGGTTCTTTGGATATTGTTTTTCCTAGCAATCGCCACACTTCATCCCCCTCAAGTAACGGCAGCATTGATCGATGCACGCGAATCAGCCCGGAACGATCAAGGCTAAGTCCAGGCTTACCGTAAAGGGGCATCGCTAGGTTGCGATCAACTAAAAACCAGTCACGCTTGTCAGCCGGCTTGATCATGGTGCAAGACCAGTGAACCTGTAGCAGAATCCTGCGCCAGCAAACGCGCTGGCGCACCGTCATGATACTTGTCGAGCTTCGATGCCCACATCATTCGATCTTCTCACGCGCATGGCGCAAGATCGACTGGTCATAGCTCAGAAACTCGATGGAACGTACGACACAGCTAGGAGCAAACGGATCAACATCTGGAACGCGATCCTGGAGGCTGAGATCTCAACGGGCACGACCTTCATGCTCTCAATGCCCGATGCTTCGCCGTACATCTCGATAAATATGACACGTGAGATCTTTCGCATCCCTCGATCTGGCCGCGGTGGAGATGACTTTCTTGCTTACTTGAACAGGCGCTACGGGCTTAACGAGAGCGAACCGATCACGCGTTACGTGCTCGGCGAGTTTCGTAACTACGCCATCAAACATGGTTCGCATGTCGAACTTCGTCGGTTCTCCATGTTCAAGGCGCAGACGGTTTACCTATCAGGGTACAACGGCATGATGTGGCGTGTCGACGGACAGGAGATCATGCCCCTCCAAAATGGCGATGACGATGTGTTTTTTGTCGACGATGACGGTGGCAAGCACGTGGATCCTGAGGTTGGAGAACACGGCCTACTTTTCAATCGACTGATCGACGAGATTTCGTTCGCTGAAAGCGGTATGGGTGGCATCACCGCTGAACAGATGCGTCGAACCTATGCCATCTGGATTTTCGCTCTCGCATTTCCTGATCTGCTTCCTACGAAGCCATTGCTCATCCTAGAAGGAATGCCAGGATCGGGTAAGTGCTTAGGCCTCGGAACACCAGTTCTATACTTTGATGGAACTGTAAAACCTGTCGAAGATATTTGCGTCGGCGACCTACTCATGGGCCCCGATAGTCGACCACGGCGAGTTCTCAGCCTATCACGTGGACATGATCAAATGTTTCGCATTATCCCAGTCAAAGGACAGCCATGGACATGTAATAGCTCTCATATTTTAACCCTTGTGTCCTCCCACTCCAAAACCGGAGAACTCATCGATATTCCTGTTCAAGACTACTTAAATAAAACCGCCCGTTTCCGGCTAGATCGAAAACAATTCACAGTTGGCGTTGATTTCCCGGAACACTCATCGACCCCGCCGATAGATCCATACTTCCTGGGTGTGTGGTACGGAGATGGAACTAAAGATCTAAAATCAGTGACTATCTCTAAACCAGATCCCGAGATCAGACAAGCTGTGATGAACATAGCCGTGGCCTGGAATCTTAAGGTACGAGAATTCACTAACACATCTGGCTGTCCTGGATTTGCGATCACATCTGGTGAGGCTCATGGAAAACGAAACAGGAATCCACTCCTAGATGCCCTTCGCCACGTAGTTGGACTAGGTGAAATATTTCCAACACGATATCTCACTGGCTCTCGAAAAGAACGAGCAGAATTCCTCGCCGGTTTACTAGATACAGACGGATATTACGATAAAGGCTGTTACGAAATAATTCAAAAGCGTAAAGGATTCGCTGATGGCATCTGCTTTTTAGCTCAATCATTGGGGCTTAGAGCGTGTCTGACATCAAAATACATCAAAGGATATGACCTACCGTATTGGCGCGTCTCCATCAGTGGAGAAATGAGTTTCCTACCCTTACGTATTGAACGTAAAAAGCCAAAACAACGGCGCCAAATCAAAGATGTCACTAGAACCGCAATCACAGTCGAGCCCATTGGCATGGGTGAATATGCCGGATTTACCCTAGATGGTGACGGTCGATTTTTGTTGGGAGACTTCACAGTCACGCACAACAGCTCGGCAGTACAACTCCTTCAAATAGCACTGATGGGCGAGACTAAGCCGATCATTCTATCGCGCAACAAAGAGGACGACTTTGGGGTCATACTTTTACGCTCGCCGATTTGTGTATTCGACAACCTGGATGCTTACGTAGAGTGGGTTCCCGATGCGATCTGTGCATATACGACAGCCGGCAAATGGACTCGACGTAAACTGTTTACAGATGCCGAAGAGATCACGCTTAAGCCGCACGCATTCATTGCAGTTGCATCGAAAAATCCAGCTTCGTTTCGTCGTGAAGATGTCGCCGATCGATGTTTGATCTTGCGCCTTGAGCGCCGAACACAATTCTTAAGCTTTCAGGGTCTAGAAGCTGATGTGCGATGGCTTCGCCCCCAAATCTTCGGGGAGTACCTGCATTACATCAATCTCATCGTCGCTGAGATTCGTGCAGGTGGGCTTGGTGAAGTGATTGGTGAAAGTCATCGCATGGCGGATTACGCCGCGTTCGGACGCGTCGTGGCCAAGATCCTTGGATGGGAAAATGGGGCTGTCGATGACTTACTAGAGGCATTGCGCGGAGAGCAGGCTGCGTTCATTAGTGAGGAAGATCCACTCTCCGAACTACTCGACAAGTGGTTATCACTCAGGACCAAGAATGGACCAAGCAACATCGGTCGTCACATCGATCTGTTCACACTTCACAAGGAGCTAGAATCGATCTCCCAGATCAACGGAATCACCTACTACAAATCGGCACGTACACTAGCTCAGAAACTCCGATCGCCTCACATCGAGAGAGATTTCATCGTTTTGATGACAGCTCCTGATGGCCACAAGAGCTACCAAATTTGGCGTAAGTCGGATGCCCGCCTATCATCAGTGCCGATGTCTGTTGAAGAATGAAGTATTCGAAGAGAATTGCGTTGAGTGAGACATCTGCGGTAACCGCATCACGATTCCTCGCGACATACACACCGCCCCCACGGCGCACATTTCGTAGACCGATTCATCGACCAACAGACAGCGAACTGTTTCGTGAGATAGTCCTAGACCATGTCGGACGATTCCCTAGACGAGCAATCGATATTCAAACCGCAGTGATCGACGATTACGGTCCGTCCTCTGACCGTCGTTTTTGGCGTGCGCTCAAGTATCTCACTAGTCTAGCTTTGATTGAACGTACCGATGTCGGTTATCGGCGCTCCTCGCTGGCAAAGCCACATGGTAAGTTAATCTTGTGTGGGAAGACCCAAAACCTCTCGATAACGAGGCCGTCATAGATCGCTTCACGCCCGATCCTGGATTGTCGTGGCTAGTTGCATACGCAGGGCACTGCAACGAGCCGAACTGTACAACTGCTCACCAAATCTATCTCGTTCCGATGATTGGATGGTACGAGGTAGGCATCCCGAATGGACTCGAAGGTAAGCCCGAGGAGATGCACCTACGTCCAGTAGTGATGGGGTCCAACGGCGTAGCCACCGATTACATGAACATCCCCGAGGGAATTTGTTTCGTCGGAGTGCTTCGAAACACGGGTAACGTGTTCGAAGCTGCGCGTGAAATGCACAAAGCTAGATTCGGAACTCAAGAAGAGCCGACGATCATTCAAGAGGAAATCCGGCAACGCCTGCCCAACTAGCGTCTATGACGACGTTTGCGACGGCCGAATAGCCAGCCGAACCCGGCAACAGCAGGAGCCGCCTTTTTAGGCGGCGGTGGGGTTAATAGCAGGTAAGCGGCATAGAGCCCTACCATAACCCCGCCACCGATTAGCGCGTTCTTGCCCGTGAACCACTTCGGGCCACCAGGCACCATCGGCGTTGTCATCGGCGTTTGCACGCCTGGCAGCTGGCTCACAATCGTTTGTAGCCTTGTCGTGTCGATGGGAGGCTTTGTTTGAGTCACAATGGCCATGGGTTAATCTTACATCAGCGCGCTGTCGCACGCCTCTGCTAGTAATTCGATAGGCACGATGAGTAAGGACCGTGGGCGCAAAGGAGAGCTTAGGGCACCCAAGCTCACGGCGGATGCTTTGGAGTTGATGCAGCTTGCAAATGTGCTTGCGGAGTATCAACTTGACAACAATGCTCACGGCTGGTTTCGACCTCCGTGGCGGGATGGAGAGTGGGCGGTTGGGCTCGCCAAATCAGCGGCTCTGATCAATGGTGTGAAGTCAAGCAAGCCATGGCAATCAGATTCGTTGTACACCACCTTCAGTGGTGCTGACTTTCTCAACGAAATGGAAGCCCTCAAGCTTATCGATGAGGCGCCGCGTAACAGCGAGACCTACGAGAAAGCGGGTCAACTGTATCGTGAAATCGTGCAGCCGAAGATCAACACGGATACGGCATGCTTGCTTGCAGCCGCTTTGCGATGCTTGCAACTCAAGATCGCTAACAGCCACGGCGGCGGTAGCATCTACAACGAGATCTTGATCCCGGCGTTTCTTCCGATCAAGCCTCATCTCGTTGAAAAGCTGGTACTCGACTTTCGATGCAACGATGCCATTGGCACATCACGTCAACTCAGAAATGATCACAATGATCGTCAACGCTCTGCTTTCACAATCGCGTGGAAGCGGGGCCTTTATCTAGCAGCCTATAGTCTTCCGCCTGCTCGTTGAAAGGAAACCGTGGGGAGCCCAAAGAAAGTCGACAAACCAAAGGATCGAGTAGATCTTCGCCTCTATAACGCGATCATCATCTACGATGATTATGTGATCTCGAGATCTCCAGAGGAAGCCAGGTTGGCGTTGCTGGCTTCGATTAAAAGCGGTGACCTTTCTCCGATGGAGATCGTCGCCAAAGAGGTCACGATGGCCAATTCAATTAGGAGGTCAAAGATTGATGAACGTCCTCTAGTTGCAAGCGACATCAGTGACAGCGAATTCGATACTCTTCGTGGTATCGACATCTCATCCGCGTTCGAGCGCTTTTACTTAAAGCGCTAAGAGAACAAGGTGATCGCCAAACCACTTTACCTCCACCTGGAGACCGATCACGAGCTTCGACAGCGACTCTACGACAAGGTTGGCCGTCACGGTGCCTTGGCGATGGAAGTTGCGGGTTCATCTGGTGTAGCGCTGGACGTTGTCGCTGATCGAGTGCAGTCGCCCAGGCGTATCATCGAAGTCGACGGGTAATCCCATGAAGCAACAATTCCAGCTTACGCTGACCATTGATATCGGTTCTGACGCTGGGGAAGGCGCCATGCACAAGCTACTCGAAGAGATAGCAGACATGGCGAGTGCTTCACTGCGTGAGAGAGGAATTCAGTGGCAACGGCGCTCGTACCACGTTCGCCTCATCAAGTGTCCGTGGGAAGGTTGCGAAAGACCGCTGGACTGCGACGGGCTCAAGCACATGACGCTTGTAGCGAACCGGATAGCGTAGGTGATCCGACATGAAAGGTAGATCACCAGAACCCAGATACTGGATGGTTCCCATCGTGTTCGTGGCGTCCTTTGGATGGGCATTTTTATTGGCATGGCTTCTCACCGGATGCCTGAAACTGGTGGCTCCATCGGGATCAACCAAAGTCGAGATCACCAAGATCCCGATGCCAGCCGCCCCCTATTGTGAGCTGCCGGGTTTCCCATCACCCCCACCAGAACTTCAGTTAGATCACCGACTAGAAGATGTTATCGATCGGACGATGGTTCACATCAGGGATTACAACCTGATCATTGAATGGGGCATGTACGTATCGTTCTGGAGTCAGCGCGTCCAAGAATGCTTGGATCGCTTAACTAACAAGCCGGCCGTTCACTCAGCTCCACCGACTACGAAACCGTAACTGTTTTCAGTGGAAGATATGAAGTGTCGCAGCTGCACCCGCGATGCATATCCCGAATGCACCCGCAGCAAACAGGATTCGCCCGATTTCTTGAGTCTTGCCGTTGGTCGTGAGCAGGTACATCAAGAGCCCGACGATGAGAGCGATCAACGTGATGTATTGCATGGGCACATGCTATAGATTTCCGTCGTCCAGGTCATCGACCTTGAGCACTTCAACAGGGGTCATCTCGTCGGTGCCGTAGTTGTCGCTCTCGATGTCATCGACGACATAAGTTGGAAGGTGGTCGAAGACCTCTACCTCGCTCACCATTACGCCCACCATCGTACGAGCATGGTTTAGCGCAGTTTCAGATCTTAGATACGCGTACAGCGGTCCGGTTGTGGGTGACCACACGATGTGTAAGAACTGCTTAACTACCCCGCTCACAACGCGCCGTTAACCCATTGATACCCGATTGTCACGATTCACACCACGAACCTAGATCAGGCTAACGTTTATCGTTAGGTTACTCGAACGGCCCCGCCGTGGTGTGGATCGAAAAGAACCTCCTAAGTCGGTCGGTCGTCCAACGAGCCCTCTTCTGAGCTAGGGCGATCAGAGGATCGCCATCTGCCGCTTTCGCAGCCGCAGTACAGTAGCTGCAGAGCACGGCGCGTGGGTACTCACCCACAAAGTACACCTTCGGTCTAACGAGCGGCCCAAGGCAAATGGCGCAGCTCCATGAGCCTCGTTCAGCGATAACAGTTAGCTTGCAAAGATCGATCCCCAAGTTACTAGCTAACTTGGGAAGTGACCGGCGAAAGCTGGATACAGCAAGAGCTTGAGTTATTTGATTTTTCTGGCGTCTTCCCATGATCAATACTTAGGCTGCAGTATGTATAGTTTCTTGTCCAAACCCACTACAATTTCAATATTGTTATTGAAGGAGGTAGTCCAATAACAATTCTTGATCTAGAGAGGGTTCCTGCAGCAAACTTAGTATACTATACATATAAGTTAGGAGAAAATGAATGAAGTCGATTTTGAATGAGCTTCCACCTAGATTACAAGCCGTCATCCGTAAAGTAGCTGAACTTTCAGAGGAATCAGAAAAGGCCACAGTTAAGCGGTTTTTCCGAATTTTAGATCTGCTGTTAGTCGAAAACAAACTGGAATTGGGACCTGAATGGTCGATTTCCAACAAGGTCGTACAAGACGAGTTCCAATTGGCTAACCGTCTGTCTAACGTTAAGAAAGTACCCCTAGAACTTTTAGAGAAAGGCAAAAGTCGTGCCGGATTTGTCGGTGTGTACTTCAGTCAAGGCAAGTTCACTTCAGTCGTGCCCGACCCGTCTCGAGGTGGCGTGCAGAAACACCTCGGCTATCATGTCGACGCACTTGATGCTGCCGTTGAGCGATATTGCTGGTACGAGGAGAATGGCATCCCGTACGGCAACCTAGGCAAGCACGTTGCCCATTGGCGAAAACTCCGGCCCAATCTATCAATGGAGGAGGTATTCGCGATCATCCTAGATGGAGCTAAAGACGGCTCTACGCCTGATGGACAATCCTGGCCCTACACTCTCAATGAGGCGATTCAACTTCGTAGCCGCTGGCTAGAGAAGAACCCGCAACTCGTGGTTAAGAAAGCCCAGAGCGCTAAAGAGATCTTTCGAGCAAAGACATCAGCGGAGATTCCTACCGAGAAGCCTGAGAACTTCGTCGTTCCATGTGCCTCGTGCAATCAGCCGATCGAGAAAGCTGAGGAAATGACGTTCTGGGGTCAAGACGAATGGAAACACCGGTCTTGTTCAGATCCCGTAAAGGGTGAAGTCAGCGGAGCCACCAACTCTCGCTGAGGTGGCGAAGTTCACTTCACGGGCCGCACGGCGGATGCGCCACGACGGGCCACGGCCCCGCATAGAGACGCGCATCTCGCCCCTTATCCCAAGGATCGGCGTTAACGCGATCGAAATAGGGCGAGCACCTCGCTGGACGGACAATTGAGTAAACGTGGGAGCGCTCGCTGCTGGTGATCATCGCGATTGTCTCTTCAGTAGGCGGGCCACCGGTAGCGGAGCTGCATCAGGTGTGCGATTGGCGACATCCCAGTGCATTTGACGTTCCTCGAGTTCGCACGTGCAGTTTTCGTAGCCCCAGTCCGGGCACCATGACTCATGCTGAGAGGGGCGCTGGGTAGTACCTCGTTTCACGACGCCCTCGCCTGCTTGGCCTGCTGTTCGAGAAATGCGCGGCGCGTCTTGTACGCCTCCGTCGCGTTCAGGTGGTTGGCGGCGCCCTTTTCGGGCTTGGCCGGGCCCACGGCGAAACGATCGAGTGCGGCGACATCCGGCGCGCCCTGCATCGTGGCGAGGTAGCCACGGTTCGCTTGAACCGTAACCGACAACGATTTGGGCATCCATCGCCTGTGGGGGGAACAAGGAACAAGATGGGACAAGGATCTCACTCCAGTTACGATGGATGCCCTAGGGCATTGGGGAATTAGCCTTAGTAAAAGGCTAGTAAAGTTCAGAGTTGTGGGCAACTATCGCGTTCCGAGAGCACGGCCTCTTGCTTCGTACGTTTCGCACTCTTTGGCAAAACTTTGAAACGTGATCGACAGCTCCTCATCATCAATGGTGCCGTCCGGCATATATGGGAGATAGGCCGAGATAACCCGAAGTGCGGCTGTTGGCCAGTGCATCGTTGATTCGGGTGGAAGGTTAGCTACAGCGAACCGTACGATTTCAAGAGAAGTACGTGTGATCTTTAAGAGATCACTATCGCTTGCTTCAACCTTCGCCATTGAGATCTGTTTGCGCAGTTCCACTACCTCCAACTCCGCTTTCGTTTTCGCGTCCTGGATCGCCTGAAATTCCCCTAGATCTATCGTTACTGTTGCTGGCATGTTTTTTCTTCTTACCAGTGTCATGTGACAACGGGGCCCACTTCTTAGGTGGTTCGTTGCGAGGCTGATCTGGAAATACACCCCCTAGTGTGCGTGCCCGGCTTCTAAACTCGGTCCACGACAGTTCTAGAGCTGCGGCAGCTTGTTCCATGTCGCCATCGAATTCGATTAGAGCATCACGAAGGACTCTGCGCTCAGCTTCACGCAGTGCGACATAGAATCGTCCTGTACCAGTAGCTCTAAGGAGGTGGGGCATCTTCCTCTACCAGTTCTACGGTCGTACCTAACGCATCGAACCCACGTTGGACCAGGCCCGATACTATGGGCGTCCAAGTCATCGAGCACAGCGCAACGGCAACGACAGTTGAAGGGGATTCACCAGGTAACCCAAGGAAAGGGAGTTTTAGGCCATACCCACCAAGGATCCCGACGAGAAATCCGTGCCAAGTCCCACTGCAAGCAGAGCAATCCATGAAACTTGATAGTTTTCTTGAATACTTAGACCATAGCCATGAAGTGATCATGGCCCTCGATCCAAGATAGAACAGGGCCGGAGTAACGAGCGCGTAGAGAATCAGGCTCATCTACACCTTGTCTTCCAACTCGGCCGGCAGCGGATCAGGTGCAGCCCCAGCACGGGCAACACTCGCACCCTCTGCCCCACTCCAGTTTCTACACAGATAGCTTCCCATGACGAAATCTCCGACGGGGTTGTCTTTGGAATCGACTCCACCGCCAAAACACTTGCCTAACTTGCCGCTAGCTAGCCCCACATCGATCGCGTCCACCATTCGACGGATGTTCACCACGCTAGGTTCTTTCTCGCCTGACGGACTTAACATTGCCTGGCCCAATGCGACGTCGAGGTCTTTTTGCCGTCTACTACTCCAGTAAGACTTGGCTTTATCTCGGTCGAAGTGACGACAATTCCAACAACCTTGGGTTCGTTCGAACGTTCGGCCGCTCAATCCGGTAATGGGGTCCAGTGAATTCGCTAGAGGACCGCCGAGCCCGGCGAGTAGATTTCGTTTACTTTCTGCCATGAATGCGTTGTAAGCGTCTCAATTCAGGTGGGCAAATAATTTGCCCACGGGTTGAATCGTGCCTACCGTCGCAATCGATGAGTGCAAAGCCAGGTTTGACGGCCCGTCCTCCAGCTAAATTTGATCTCCAAAAACTCGAGTCCATGACCGAGCCATTCAGCGTTCGTGTGGAGAAAGTTCGCGGTTCGGTCCGTCAGCTCATCCCTCTCCCTACATCGTCAGATGGCTCACCCCCAGGTACAGGATGGTCTAAAGACCAGGTGCGTGAAATCGAAAGTTGGCTCGTCAATGAATGGGTTGGTGGTGGGCATTACGCGATTTCTATTGTCGATAGTGCGGCTCAGCCTCAATTGATGGACTGGACCGTATATTACCCGCCGAGCGAATTTCCCGAAAAGATCCCACCCACGCTCCAAGGCGCGGCTTCGATGTTTCCGGTCGCACAACCTATTCAACTCACACCACCACAGGTGAGGCCCATGGCTCAATTTCCAGGCATGACTGCTCTCCCTTCCTCTGCTTCTTATTTTCAGCAGCCCAACGTTCAACCGCAGCCGGTTTACGCGCAGCAACCCGCGTTCTACGGCTATCAGAATCCTGCACCACAACCAGGGGCAGAAACCAATGCGCTTCGTGAGCAACTTGCTGCGATGCGCGAACAGGTGGCGCAGCGCGAATTCGAGCGTCGACTCGCTGAGATCAAGGCCGAGTCGGATCGCAGGTTTGTTGAAACGCAGCAGATGATGCAGCAGATGATCGAACGGATGACGCAACAAATCACCGCACGAGCACCTGTAGCGGATCCTGCTGTCAACGAGCTACGTGAACAGAACCGGTTGATGCAAGATCGCCTGCGGCAAGCCGAAGAAACTGCAGCGCGTGAACGACGAGAACAGGAGCTACAAGCACAGATTCGGACTTCGCAAGATGAAACACGTCGTTTGATTGAAGAATCGAATCGTCGCTATGAGACGTTCATGCGCGAAGCTAGTGCTGATAAATCGAATCCTCAGATCATGATGTTTCAGACGATGTTCCAGTCGCAAATGGAAGCGATGAAGGAGATCGCACGTAACAGCTCAGGGCAAATTGATCGCCTTCAGCACTACATGTTGCGTCCGCAGGACGTGCTTCAGATGGCAAAGGAATCGTCATCCGGTGCTGATGACACTGCCATGCGAATGAACCGCGCTTGGCAAGATATCTTCCAGGTCAACCGTCAACTCATCGAACAGGCTGCCCAGCTCAATCAGGGCGGAGGTAACGAAGTTGTCGGATTGATCCGCGACGCAGGTACTAGGCTCGGCGAATGGGCTGAGAAATACACCGGAGGCAAGACCAAAGAAGCCGTCGCTTCCGTTAACGCACAAGCCGAGATCGCTCGGGCACAGGCTGACGTGATCAAGTCGCAGCAAGAGCGTATGTCCGAGATGGCGCGTATCGAGGCTTCACTCAAGACTGGCGCTGCTGTCCAAATGCCGGATGGAACATATCGCGCTGGTGGTGCGTCACAACCCGCAATTCCTCCGCCGGCCGCACCCACTAACGGTGCCAACGGGCATGGCGTGACTCCGTCAACGGCACCGTGGGTGCCGCCGCGTGTTTCGCGTACGAACAGGCCTGAAGCAGCGGCACCTGTTGTGGTTCATAGCCCAACACCTGTTGTGGTTCAGAGCCCAATACCCGTTGGAAGCGGGCTAGGTGGCGCCCCCGTCGAACAGGCTACTGTGATCCCGCTTCGACAATCGATGACGATGACCGGAGAAATGAAAACGCGACGTATCCACGGTCGCACTGACGAAGAGTGGTTCGGGCCGATCTTACAGAACGTCAACTTGTTGCGCTCGGAAGTTGACAAGTTTATCGTAGGGTTGCAGCAGTCACCGAGAGTTGCGATTGGTGCGACACCCGACAGGGCTGCGATGGTAATTCAGCAAGCTGCGTACGAGATTTTGAACCGAGGGATCCCGATTCCAGCGATGGTTGAGTTGCTCATGCAAGGCATGGTAGCCGATTTCCTCGACGTACTCTTGCCTGATGCACCCCAGCCCTACCGTGATGATGTCGCAAAGATCCTTTTGACCCCAGAGGATACCGGAGACAACAACGATGAGAATGAAGATGAGGGTGATGACGAGGATGAGGAGCAGCCCGCTTCGGTATCCTAAAGTCGGACGTCTCTGCTAATAGATGTTGTATGCGTATCGCTCAGTTGATTCTTGCTCTCGCAATTTGCATCGGTGTCGTACATTTTATCGGTGTGTTCTACGTTGTACCGGCCATCGTGACACTACTCATCTCGTTGGGAGGCGGGCTTATCAAGCATGGATGGCACCGAATAGAAGATGTCGTCATTTCCTTCGGTGCTGCGACAATCTGGCCGATCGTGGTGTTAGCCTGCGTAGTACACGCCGTTGACTTAGCCCGTACAACGAAGTTGTCGACTACGGCTATGGCACATCCCAACAACCTAGCGAGTACAACGAAGCTGTCGACCACGGCTACGACACGATCCGTTGCCAAGTCCGACAGTCCTGGCATCGAAGATCTTGATCATCGCAAAGAGGGAAATCAGCGCTGATGCCGTTACTGCGCCCCCCCACGCTTGCTTAGGGGATACCCCCCACAACAGAAATGGTGGGGCAATCAACAGCGTCCTAGCAACTGTCCAACCTAACAAACGCAGCCCTGCGCCGTTTTTGCGCGACAGCACGTCTGCTGCCGTTCGATACGTTGGGATGGGGGACTTCCTCATGCTCACCTCCGTGCAGCACGTTTGAGGTGGTGCTCACGCTGGTATCGTCGCCACCGAATCCCTAAGCTGAGTATCGCTGAGATCGACACAGCAGACGTCGAGATGATCGCAAGCATGAAGATGCGATGGTTGTGCGCATTCATGCTGTTGAAAATGTCAGTGGCCGTTGCTGTCGATGCAACAGCTACTGCGTCTGTAGCTCCAAGGCCAGACAGACTCGTCTGTGGGCCATAGGGGCCGGCTGGATTCCAACCAAATCGCCACGTGCCAGGCACGTAGCCCTCTTTGGCGTTGATCCAACCTGATGCAACTGGCGTGTAGCATACGACGTTCTTAGCCAACTCCGCATCGGTCGGCGTCATCCCATCACCAGCAGGCAAGAGCTTGACTGGTGCTGTTGGTGCCGCTGGCTTCTTAAACGTTCGATCCCACCACGCTTTGATCACCACCCCAATCTTTGTTTTGGGGCGGTACTCGCCTAGTTGCGTGTCGTAGTAAAAACCGACCTCGCCGCGTGTGTTGAAGAGTCGATCAAGTCGAGGATAGCCCTCGGGTTGGGGTAGATAGGTACCCTGCCCGCCTCGTGCTTGCGCGATCTCGGTTCCCCATCCGTACGGTGAATGCGCGCCGTACGGCGAGAGAATCACGCCAAGTTGCTGCATGACCTTACGGTACCACAGCTACGGAACGACATCACTTAACGCCTTTTCGAGAGCGGTACCATGTGTAGCCGATGATCCCGGCGAATGCGGCTCCGAATGAGAGAGCTAGCAAATCCCAACGAATGCCTGAAACACCAAGACCACTCAATTTGCTTTCAGTTGCGTACGGATTCCAGGCTTGACGTGCGGTCGCTGCTGTATCAGCAACTACTGCCGGCACCGATGCACCAGGTAGCATGATCGCAGGTCCGTAGTGGCCAGGCGGGCACACGCCGAGTCCGTTCATCTGCACCGTCGATGTACCGGATGAAGTGCCAACGTACGGAGTGAAACTGATCTCGAGCACCTATGCCCTCCTGAATTGGAGATACGTTGAGATACCGAAGAGAAAGCCACCAAAGCCCAAGAGCATCGCGGCGATTACGTATGGCTTGACCGTACCTTCGACCTCGCTCTTGATGCGAGGGATTGCTTGCTCGGCACCTTCTTTTGCTTTGGTCTGAATGAGTGTGACAAGGTCGTTGTACGCGTTCTGTGCACCGGGAATCGCGCCGAACACACGCTTGAGGTTGTCTTCGAAGCTGGTGCCAAGACCGTTGCCATAAAGCGGTGCACCATGACCGTAGACCGCCGTATCGTAATCTGGATACAGCTCAGCTTCTCGCTCTTCGTAGTAGTTCTTATAGCTCGAGGACATCATGCTGTGCGCCTCCGTGCAGCAAGAAGTGAAAGCACGCCGAGAGCCCCAACTGCAATGGCACCGATACCCCACCATGTTTGATACCAAGGGCCCATCGTTGCGAAGATACTGGGAATCTGTGCCTGAGGTGTTTCAGGTGTCTTGGTGTAGTACGGAGCTGCGATCGTTGCCGCGATCGCGGCTTTGGTCAGGTAGTCGGAGTAGTCGATGACGTATTGTTTGGCTTGATCCGTCATCGAGCCGATTCCGAACGCAACAGAGAGCGATACGTTAGCCCATGTAGGCAGCTTGGGCCCGATAAGACCTAAGGCTGCAGCAACAGCGCTCATCGTCTTGTCATCAGGCAAACCGTTGTAAAGCGCCCCGCTCGGTGTACCTGGATTGATCGCCGGGTTATGGGTTGCGTTCGATAGGTTGACGAGAGCAGTCTGCAGCGCTTTGAGCTGGATCGACTTTTGAGCGGTCGCGGTTGCCTCTTCAGCAGCTGTGGCTCCGAAACCCATTATGGTGGACCCGTGGCGGAAGAATTGAGGAGATCCACCCGGCGAGGTCGAGAGCAACATTACCTAAGTTGTATCATGCCTCAGTGGGGGCGTAGCAGAAACGCTGCTACCCCAATCGCTGCAGCACCACCAGCGAGTGCGAGCCCCCACGGGAACGGTTTCTTGGCAAGCTCCTTGGGAACCTCTGGGATTGCTGGTGCCTCGTACTGCGGTAATTGCTCTTCCGTCGCTTGCGCTATCCCCCATGCAGAGCACGCAGTCGTTGCCCAAACGTTAAATGCGGTGACGTTAGCCTTCGATGCTTCTGACGGTTGCGTACACGTGCAGCCAACAGTTCCTTTGGTACACGGCTTCTGATCTTTGGTGATGCAGGATTCTTGAGCGGATTTCTTTAGCTCGTTTTTGATCGGTTGTTGGTTCCCGCAAAATGCGGTGATCAGTGCACGTAGACCAGCTGCCATCTTCACGGCGAACTTTTCAAGTACGCTAGGATCGTTATGCGTGATCTTCATGGTGTACTGACCTGGAATGGCAGCCACGTAAACCGACCACATGTTGGATAACTCCGATACGCCGGTTTGAATGCCGTCTTGGTTCAGCACAGCTCCAATACAACGAGGAACGGCATGAACCTGTTGATCCGAATCAATGAGTCCGGTGTCTCGCCATCCTTGCCAGTTAGCGTCATCTTGTGGGCATGCACACTTAATCGACGCGCACAGAGCAAACCCGGCTTTTGTCGTTACGGGGTACTGGCCTGTCGCTACTTTCAGCGAGATCGGGAATCCACCACGTTCAGTCCATCGACCCCATCCGCCGGAATTTTGAATCTCGTCGAGGGTCGGCTCAACCGGGTTAACTAGCCAGCCGTCCATTTTGATTCGCAAGTCGCTGTTGTTATGGAGTGCCTCGTTAATGGACTGGCCAGCATCTACTGAACCAATAGCTTCTGGGGATGCTCCGACGATCGCCATCTGAAGTAGGAACTGTTGTTCTTGATCAGGGGCAAATGTCTTCTGAAAGAAGCCTCCAGGAGTCATCTCACTTACATGAAAAGGAACGCCGTAGTACTCGAACGAACCCGGAGGCATAAGCATCGTTGCCATCGATGGCAGTGGAGATTTGAAATAACACATCCCACCAGGACCGTCGGCACTTGATGGAGGACACGGCGGTAAACCCGGTGCCATCGAGATGTACGCACGTGAATCTCGTTTGGCGCGGTCGGCTAGAAGCTGGTCGAACTTTACTTTGAGTGTTCGAAAGGTTGGGGTTTCAGTGATCGTAACCCCACCTCCTCCACCCGTACGAATTTCAGGTTGAAGTGCCGAAGAACTTTGACAGGTCTCACCTACAGATAACCGACGCCAAAATCCTGTTCCATCCGTAGCGATCGCCCAGATAAACTTGCCGTCTGCTGAGCAAGTACCTGCAGCCATAGGCTGTACAACCGTCGCGATTATCGGCAACACCGTGTCCATCGACGGTAATGCTGTGAATGCGGCAGTTCTGTCGTATCCAAGACCAGACAGCAACGAGATGCTCTGCATGAAGGTCATCATATCATCGTGGTAGAGTCGTTGCGATGACTCCTGAAACACGTAGACGCGTAGGCATCACAGTTGGAGCCCTTGGCCTCGGAGCAGCGGTAGCAGCCCTGTTCATTGTGGCGCGCAAGCGGGCCCAACTCTCAGGGTTGGGCTTTTTACGACCCAAGTACCGCTTCGTTGACCAACGGTTCCCTCAGGCTCCGGTTGTTGGCCGGTCTGAAGCAGACGGCATGCGCATTGAGCACCGTCGCAGTGACGACATGCCGATCGAAGAACGTGTGGCATCGATCCAGGATCTCGTATGGAAGGGGGTGCAGGATCCCAGGATGCGAAAGCTCGCTTTAAAGATCACTCAACACTGTCCCGAGCGTGATGGGCTTTGTGAAGCCAAAGCGATCTACGGTTACGTTAAAGATCACGTGAGATACACCGGAGACGTTGCTCCGGTGAAGATGGGGCGTGATGGACCGGTAGAGGGTGTAGATTTGTTTCAGCGCGGTGATCGAACGCTAGAGTTTGGAGGCGGCGATTGTGATGACCATTCAATATTGGTTTCGACTCTACTTGCTCACAACGGAATCACGCCACGTTTGCGTGTGACGGCTTCGTCTAGGAATTCAGATTGGGAGCACATTTATCCATTGGCCGGTCTTAGTAAAAATGCGCCTTCCAAATGGGTGGCTCTAGACACAACCTTGCCAGGCAATAACAAGTTCGGTGTTGAGATTCCTGCGGGGAAAATTCTAGATTTTCCGGCGTGACCGGCTCAGGTAACGAATTGCCGCATCAAGCAACAGCGGGTCGTCTCTGAAATAACCGATCCCGCGATTACAGCGGTTGCAAAGCAGGCCCCGAACAACCTTTAACCCGTGTACATGATCGATAGCAAGATCACGCCTCCGTCCTAACCGTGTTGAGGTTTCTACTTGAAGGCAGATGGCACAAGCACCGTTCTGCTGATCGTGAAACTTGGTATACTCTTCGGCGGTAAGGTCATATCGCCGAAGACGAGATCGATGACTTTGCTTGATTTCGCTCGCGCGGTATTTTGGATTCTCTCGTCTTCTTTTTGCTCGATAAGCTTTGACGCGTGCACGATACTCAGGTTTCTTCCAGTAGAGTTTGGCCTTAGCTCGTTGATATTTACGTTGGGCATTTTCGTTAGTTTTGTACCATTCACGATGGCGTTTCTTTGTGCAATTCCGGCAGTAGTTCGACCATTTTTTCTTGCTCTTAGGCCAATGATAAAATTCAATGTTTGGTTTACTTTGGCTGCAATCGTTGCAGTGACGAAGATCCACCGAATCACCTTATCTTAGTGGTCTGACTCCGGGTTAATGGCGTGCAACAGATTTTTCTGCTTGAGGTAAGATAGATCGTCATGACACTTCAACTCCTTGGCACCCCCATGTTGCTAGGACTCGGTGTTGACACACTCGTCCCGAGTGCGGGCGTTGTGCCGGCACCAACACCATTTGACTTGTTCATGACCAAGTACAAGTCGACAATTTTCAACGTGCTCGCGCTTACGAGTATGGCAGCAAGCACGTACCACGGCTATCGACGCAACAAGTCGATCGGGTGGGCTCTAGTTTGGGGCGTTGCAGCTGGAATCTTTCCCGTAGTCACGCCGGTGATCGCCGTAGCACAAGGCTACGGCAAAGCCAAAGGAACTTAAGATGAGATTCATCAGCGGTAGGCTTAAGTTAGATGTCAAATTCAACGATCGCACTGACAAGTATCAGGTAAAAATCTGCCCATCTGCCACAGCTCACGAAAAACGTACAACCCCAGCTTGCGAAACCATTAAGGTCGGTCTACCCGGGGCAGGTCCACGTAGTCGTCACGGCAAACGTCTCGCTGTCGATGATCCTCGTGCGATGCGAGATGCTGCGCATGCGGCCATCTCATTTGCTAGCGATGACGTCCAAGATAAGGCAGCTTACAATCGCCGCGGATCTGGATGGATCGTAAAACCTCCGAAGCGTCTTCGATAGCTACAACTAGTGTAGAGTCAGTACATGGCCATTCAGGTTTCCACGATGTCGAAGCAGGAGAAAAACTGATGATTCAACTTTCCACATTGAATGGAAATGGCTTGGGCTTGATCGCTGATTTCCAATTCCATACGCCCCCCTACAATCCAGAAGGGTACATCTACACAGACAAGCTCAAGTTCACCGCTGATGTGCCAGATCAACTCACGGTGCAACCCGTTGGCCGGTACATTACGAGTGGTGATGCGAGCCTACAAGGCCTCGGTGTGACGATGGTTTCAAAGCTCGATGGCGTGTTCGATAGTTGGTGGTGGACCAATCGCAAGTGGATTGGGGTTGGAGCAGTAGCGCTGATCGGTCTTATCGCGACGGGTGTAGCGACCAAGGTCCTACGTTAGAGATGAAGAAATCTGGGCTAGGCAGTTCACAACAACATCGCCTAGAGCGGATGAAGGCGAAGCGGGCTGCGGGTAAAGACGTCAAAGTCAAAGTTGGCTCTGATGTTTACCTGTTCGGTTCAGTGGTCTGGGGTGGCACATCACCGCTTGTGTGCCTGATCAAACCAGACAATACCAGCGAATGCAAATCCGCCGCGGAGTGGAAAAAGCTGGGAGCAAAGTTGTGAGCAAAGAGACTTATCAGATCGTCGAAGAAAACGGCCGAGTTTCTCTTCAGACGAAATGCCCTCGAGAAAAGTGCAGTAGGCCATACAGCATCGACTATCTCCACCCTAGGTACGACGAGGTCAAGCTGGCTCTCGATCGAGGAGATCGATCTAAGCTATTCTGTTACCATCGAATCGTGTCATCGTAGATGGTACGAGCCGCATTAATCGTCGCGCTGCTTGGGTGCAATGTTGAGGTCAGAACGGTTTGTCGAGTCAACATGGCCATCGAGGGCTATCAGCAAGCGACCTTCTTAGGCCCAGCTTCGTTGGCCCTGCTTCACTTGGTACCGATTGACGGTCAATTCTGTGAACCGTCTTGGATCAAACCAGCTCTATTTTGCAAAGGGAAGCTCGAGTTGGTATTCGATGGATGCGAGTGGAGTTGTGGGTGGGCTAGGCAGTGATTCGTAATTCGTATCGATGACAGGTTCGGTTGGAGCCCTAGCACAGTTTGGATTAAACGGGTGTCGGCACATGGCGGCGGATTGACATCCAACGACAATGCAGGCTTTATCTAATCCCGGAAACATCGTAGGGCGTGGCACAGAGTCTTTGAGCGGTTCCGTAGGCTCCTTGACGCACTGGTTAAGCACAGAGAGAGCTTCACGTAGATCACGAGCCACGTAAGACGGAAGGACGATGACCGTTGCATTGTCATGTCTCGTCGACGAAGTTACGACAACCTCCAGTGTCGTAAATCGAAGATCACACAAGTTACTTTCACAACGCCTGCGACGTCGGATACCTATGCCACTTGTTTTTCGAGTTTCAGTTGCTCTAGTCTCCGCGCCGCACTTGGGGCACTTCATGGCTTTAATCGTTGCCCACTAGGAGTAGAGCGACGATACGTGAGTCAGGGCAATACATCGGGTCGATGTAATCCTTACAGATCTGAGCTAGTTCATCTCTCGCTTCACGTATCGCGGTTAGTTTGGTTCGGAGTGCAGCGATCTTAGCCAACAACATGTTCTGTTCACCGCTGCTTATCATCAGATTTTCTCCAACTTAAGTTGTCCGGTTGCCCAGAGCCATGCTGCGCTGATCGCCAGCAGAGAAAAAACAATCCATGCTCCGAGGTCGTGAAGAGGTGTCATGGCATTCACTTTAGCGCAGCACGCTGACAGCGGGCACGTTTCAAATAGTTGAGAACTTGTCGACGTCGTCTCGATTCATAGAGCATCGAGCAGCTATTGATACGTGACGTGCCGATCGTTGAATGGGTCCTAGCACAGATGTCTCGATTCATAGAACATCGAGCAGCTATTTACACGCTAAAGGCTACAAATTCAATTGTCAAGCTTACTTGCACCCCATCATGCGAGCGGTCAACGATCAGGCGGCTTTCTTACGTCCGCGCCGCAATCGATCTGATCGTGTTTCCTTATTCTCTGTGCCCTTGGCAGATCGAGCAGCTTCTCGTTCAGGCTCCGTACGCAACCACTCGCGTAATAGATTTCGGCATGCATTGGCGTCTTGATCCCAAGTGGAACTACACGATGAGCACTTATGGTTACGATCCGAACATGCACGATCCCATTGTTCTATGGCGCCGCATTTGTAACACGTTCGCGTTACGTTGATAGATGAGAGTTTTATTATTCGAGAAAACGCGTTGACGAGGGCAGCTCGAACTTCATGCGGTGACACATGGCGTTGATTTCGCTTAACAACATCCACCTTGTGTCGTTCGTCTTCTGGACGTGGCGATCTTTGCATATCGCGGAGGTCAGTGTCGTCGATAATTAGCGTGTGGTATTTAGCAGCGAGCGTTGCCGCTAGCTTGCGGTATTCGTCTAGTCGATTGAGGTGTGCCCCACGCACAAGTCCTGCTTCGTAGCGTTGGAGATGTTCGTCTCGATAACGCCACGACTCCACCAATTCATAGGCCTCGTTGTCGTCGGTGAAACGTTGCTGTCTCCACATACGTGCAAGCGATGCGAATCTAGATGCCGATCGCCATGTATGTATGTGTTGACATCGCTCTACGAGCCATTGAGGCGGGCCTGCAATTACACCGATCGCCTCGATTAGTAGTGGTCTAAGTGTGTTGAGCAACTTGTCACGGGTCGAATGAATGGACTCTGCTTTCTCGACGCGATCTATCACACCTTGCGATAACACAATCTCTACTTCGTGTCCGTCGTCTCCGACAACATAACCGGCTCTCAATCCTTGCGATCGTTGTGCCCAACCCAAATTGAGTGCGCATGCTCCGGTGCTGGACCGTTTTGTAGTAGCAGTCAAATTCGTATCGATTAGAATGTCGACGAGCCACTCCCAACGTCTACAATCGCGGCGACGCTTGTGTACAGTGACACCTTTGATTCGTGCATCATCAGGTAGGGGGCGATGCATGATCATTGGCCATTCAGCCCAGATAGGAGCGCGTTCGTTACTACCAACACGTACGCGTAGCAATTTGCGTGTTCCAGCTCTACGCCCGATGCGGTGATCTACACGATCGTGAATTTGTAGCTGTGTGTTTGTTGCAAGTTCGGTGAGGTCAATTCCGCCTTGAAGCTGAGCACCAATTCGCCCATTACCTGACCAAGATCTAAACTGCGGATCCATTTTGCTCTTTGCAGCTTGGTCAACTGCTGCCTCAATTAACAGGTAGGTGCCCCAATATACTCCACAGCGTTTACGTTCGTCTCGTCGGCGCTGAGCAGCATGTTCGTTGGCTAGCTTAATTGCACCAGCGATCATCGGATCGGTAGCGATCACGGCCTTAGCGTCTTTGAGTTGCGCGCGGAGTGCCCTGAGCCGTATGCCCAATTGTCGTACGCGTTCTCGTTGCTCAGCTGATTCTGAGCGTGATCTAGATGCTGATCGTTTACGTTTTATTTGCTCGCGTGCCTCGTCTCGTTCGGCAGCTAGGTTTGTGATCTCGATAACTAATGATTCGGTATCTGCGTGAGTGCAAAGAGCCTCACGGATATGAGTACGTCGTCCGCGTTCAATCTCGATCAAAGTGTTGTAGTAGCGATGAGATTTGTAGATCGTGTCATCGATCAAATCGAATCCCAACGTTGGAGATAGGAGACCGTATTTATATACGCGATTCACGTCTCTACACTAACGCAGCATGCTGACAGCGGTTGCGTTTAGCGAGCAGTGACGACCTCCGCATCACGCCACTGCTTTTCTACGTCACCCAAACGACGATCCATCACCTCTTCGGGCTCTGGTTTAAGATGAGCGTCGCTGACAATTGCGATGTACATAGCACGCCAGAAACTGCGCACGTCGTTATCAGGATGTTTATAGCCGAGTATTTCAGCGGCGTGCATGAAGTGTAGTTGTGCGTGATGCGGAACTTCGTCGACATGACGCAGGTAGACTTCAACGTACTTAGTTAAGTGCCCTCCGCTTTCTCCGGTGTTGTTCAGATCGAGTGGACCTGTAAACGATCCTCCGCCTGGTTCATACGGACTCCAACGAATCTTGCCATCGAATGCACAGATCATGAAACATCGGCGTAGATAACGGTAGAGCACCTTGACGGGATGATCTTTGCGAATGCCATCGGGTCCTCGTACACTTGCGATCAAGACGCTTTGCTGCATGAACGAAAGATCGTGTACCCAATCTTGGAGTACGCTTCGTGGACCACGAAATCTAACAGCCCAGTGTTGCACGCGTTGAACGTGGGTCATGCCTCTTCCGTTCACATGCTGACTATCGAAGTTCCAATCGTTAGGAAGATCCTCGGGAATTGGAAAATTATCGTCAACGACGATGAACTTCCCACCGGGTGTGTTGGGTGCCGCATACACGAAACAATCTCCGGGTTTGAGGTCACCTCGACGAAGAGGTTGATTATCCATGCCTACACACTAACGCAGCATGCTGACAGCGCTCACGATTAAAACAGCTCTTCACCGCGCTCGAATCGTGAGATGGCGGTATCGATGTACCAGCGGGCTTTGCGAAGGTCTTCGAGGAACTTGGTGGGGTCCTTTTTCCCTGCGCGTGCAAGATACTTCACGGCGTTGCCGATCAGGAAGCCTAGCCTCCACGCCGCTAGCACTCGGATCACCTCGTACGGGTTGTTTTTCCCGCCGTAATGATTCGGGTGATCTACTGTTTCCTTGGAGTCAGCAGTGACTACGTCGTTGACGTTTGAATCTTTCAGCGTAGGCATCAAGTTAGTTCCTTGATTGTTTGTGATCGTTTCCACGCCGCAATGATGGTCGGATAAAGGGGCTCGATAAGACTTAACATCGCAGCTGCGTAGACTCGGATTTCGTATTGTGCGTGTGGGTCAAGTCGAAGTTGCAGCATGTGTAATGTGTTGTGTAAATCTGACCGCCAATACCACTCGGTATATGTGCCGCACGGCAACACGCTGCGTGCGAGTTCAGGAGCAAGCCCCTCAGCAAGCAACTGATCGTATATATCGAAAGATTCTTCACCGGCTCGTTCAAACAACAGGCGACATCTATGGGGGTCTTCTACAAGTTCACTCGAACTGCCTTGTTTGTTGTTTTCGCTTTTACGTTGCATACGAGCTATCTCGGGCACGTAAAATTCTCGTGCCGCCTTGACATAGCGGTACGATATTTCGTTAATCGAAACCGTGCGATGTCGAACAAGTTGCCGAGCCACGAAAATCGGCATTTTCATGAAGAACAGCAATTGCACGAATTCTAATGGAGTCGTGTGATGATGGCGCACGAGATAGTCGGTGAGCTTTGCATCCTCTTCTAATGTGCGCTCTTTGCGATTACGGAAACTGGTACGAGCAGTTTGTGCCGGTGTGCGATCGGTCCCCATTGTGTCAACGAGCACAACAAACCCGTGATCCAGGCACGAAATTTCTCCACCATTGGCTGACATCTATGGAGCCTAGCTAAACCTGCTGACAGCTAGCGCAGGTTCATTGCAGCGATGACATCTGCGATGGAGAACCTAAGCTGAGCACCTACGCGCATGTGGGGGATACCGTCAGCAGCGACGAGCCTACGCACCGTACGCACAGAAACCCCGAGCATCGTCGAGATCGTGTCGATGTCTACGAGTTGATCACCGACTGCACCGGGCCTTGTCTGGGCAATTAGCTCGGCGAGTGCCGGTTGACCGATGTGCTGGATTAGCTGCAGCAACGCGGGTGCGGGTTCGAACCAGCCATCGTGTATGTGCTGGTCAACGAACTGCAACGCGATCTCGCGTGCATGTTCATGCGGGATCATCGATTCCACGAGGCCGATCAAGTAAGCCGGCCACGGATTCTCTACGGAGATTGTGTTCAGGCGCTCGCCGATCTTTGCACCGCGTACGCCTTCGATCTTGATCGGTCCGATGCCGCTCGTCGGCATGACCTGAACGAACATCACCCATGATCGTTCTTTCGCGTGAGGCGAAATGGCGATGGAAGTCTGTGGGCCGGCTACGATCATGAGACTGTCTGTGACAAATCGCGATTTCGCGATCTTAGTTAGTCCCGACTGTTAGCTAACACGACTTGCCATTGCTTCGTCAAGGAATGGTAATCACTCTGCAATTTTTGCCCACAAGGATGCGGAACTGCATTGTATTCGCATGCATCAGATTTCTCTTCTCGGCGATGCTTCGGATGGCCGGCACCCCGATAGCATGCACTATCTTCGTCCGGATCGAGTTTATCGCACGAGTGTTCTTTCCCCGATGACTGGTTTCCAACCCGGTGTCGATATCATGGCGACGGCGCGGGATTTCGTCGTCGGACCTTACACTGGTATGCAGCTCTCGGGGCTCGGTGCTCCTAGTTGGGGTGACAAGGTGCGTTCCTGGTGGGAAGGAGTAAAGGCTCGTGCCGTTGCTGGTCGAGCGCAGGTCGTCACGATGGTTACGATGCCCGCTGCTGCTGCTGCTCCTCCGACCGCAACTCAAGTTCAAGTCCACGCGCCCGGAGAAGCACTTCCTCCGACTGCACAAGGTCACGCATGGGGCTTGATGAAGCACGGCGGTAACTCGGCACCGATGTACGTGACCGGTCAGTACGTCGGTCCGCTCACTCGACATTTGCCACAACAAATGGTCGCGGCTGCTTATGGTCAATCGCCGTCATTGCCCTCGTACGCTGAAGAGGCAGCGAGCAAGACTACGATGATGATGTGGCGAGGCCTGCGTTGGCCTTGGCACTAAGGAGACCTATGCCGAGCATTCTAACGCTCTCGGGTTTAGGCGAACCTAGCAAACAGGCGCTCGGAGCCGGCAAAAAGTGCAAGTGTGTTTTTAACCGCCGAACGAAAAAGGGCGTGTTGCTCTGTTTCGTAGGCAAAACCAAAAAGAATCGTAGCGGTTGGGCCTTCACGGGCAAGTGTCGCTAAAAGGAGAATGGAAATGCCAGAGCTGCTCGGAAAAGTCGACCTACTCGGACTCAACAAGTACGGCGTTAACCCAGGCATGAACCCGTTGTGGGGCGTCATGATCGGTGGCGGTACTGCTGGTGTCACTTCCTTGGCACTTGCACGCGGTACGGGCAAGGCAGCGCAACACGCCGATCTGATCGGCTTGCTTGCGGGTCTTGCAACCGGCGGTGTGATGTATTCGATGAAATCGACGCGTCATGCGGCGTTTGGTGCCTTTGCGGGCGCATTTTTCGCGGCCGGTCTCAAGTGGATCGGTGGTGTGTTGTTCGGTCATCCGGCAGCTATGCAAGCCGTCGCCATTGCACCCGGTGCAGGCACCAAGGGCATTGGTCTTCCGATGATGCAGCCGCTTAACGGGCTTGGCTTGCCGATGATGCAACCGCTCAATGGGCTGGGCCTTCCGTCCATGTCGAATGTGATCCATCCGCAAGGCACGATTCCCGGCGTTGCTGGGCCGCAGATCTCTGGCGGAATCGGCGTGCCGCCGATCAGCCTGCTCGGTGGTCGACTCGGTGCCGGTGGTCCCAACATCTCCGGTCTCTCCGCGCGCTACGGCGCAACGCTCCTCGGCGGCAGGTAACCGTCAACTAGCGCGGGCTGATCGCGCTCTTAGTTTCGTTCTCTTGACCCCGTTCTCACGCGTGATGGGGGATGACCCCCGTTTGCGCGTTTTTTGTAACCAGTGAAAGGATAAAGACAATGGCAGGAACAGTTGGTGTAGCACCTGGTACCACGACCATCACCATGGAGAATGGTCAAACGATTCAGATCTCGGACTGGATCGACGACAAGCTGTATTCGACGGTTCAGATCAACAATGGTCAGAACGGCCCCGTCGAGGCGTTCTCGGCTGGTCGCTCGCAGCAGATCCCGGGCGGTACTCGTACGTCGACTCGCGTCGACACGAATATCCCACGCGCGGGCTCGGCTGGTCTCCCTAAGGATTGGGAGATGTACGTCTACGGCGTTGGTCTGAAGATGACTCGTGTGATGCGTCCACCTACGGGTCAGACGCAACCGACCCTTGCTGACGGCGGTGGTGCACTGTCGGATCCCCCGACGTTGCGTACGCTGTTCAACGTCGACCGTGTCACGTACCTCGAGTACCAGTACAACGGCAAGACGTACAGCCAAGGTGTCATGCAGGACTACCCGCAGGGACACGGCTTCAACGTGTTCAGCACCAATGCAACGTTCGAGTTGGCGCAGAACGGTATCCCGTCTCCGCGCGATCGTAACGCACTCGTTCTGCCGGTGTGGATGCGTGAAAACCTCGGTTACACGTTCGCGTTCCAGCCCGAAGCAGCTACCGTCATCGCGCAGCTCGCGAGCGATGGTGGCGCGGTGCTGAACTTCGCTGATGTGAAGGTCTACTATTACGGACTTATCCGCAGGAGCGTAGTCTGATCCTGTAGCAAAGTGGAAGGTCGTCAAAGGCCCGTCACCCTCAGGTGGCGGGCTTCGTTCTTTTCTAACGACTAGTTTCCAGATGCGCGTTGAATTGATTCGCGCATTTCGTTGACCTTGGCCCAGAACGACACGGCCACGACGATGGGCACATTGTCTGCGTCGAGCTTGGTTAGCTCTCCGAGAAATGCGATCACATCAACCCATCGCTCAGGATCACCTCGCAGGTTGATCTTGCGAATGAAGCCCTCGATCGCGATCGATGAGTTGACAAGGCCGAGGAATTTTTCCAATTCTAAATCGGCTGGTCCGCGGAGGAACGTCTCGTTGTGCCCTGAAGGCCCGCGTGAGAGATACACCTTGGGGCCAATCGTCGGGCGTGTGAATGTCATCGCTAACGTTTGTACACGGTCGGTGCGCCAATGCGCGAGGATTGTCGGAGGTGTACTGAAAGCTACATTATTTGCCCACGGCTTAGGGCTATGGCCTTGTAGTCACGCAGACCAAGAATTTAACGGCTGCAAGGAGTGACAAGATGGGTCGACTTCCCGATCATTGGGCCGGGCGCAAAATTACCATGCGCGTGCCCTACGAGATGGCTGGCGAGATTACACTCGCGAGCCTAGAATCTGGGCACCAATTTCCAGATTCGACGTTTCTCCACAACGTCGACAAACCCTTTGAAATTCATCGGTGCAAGCCGATTGTAATCGGGCTTGATTCTCAAGGTTTGGTACTCAGTACTCAACCCACACAAGAAATTCTTCAATCGCTCATTCGTGTTCGAGTTTCTGACCTCGGCAAGAATGAGCTGATGACCAAGAGCCCAACGTTGATTTCGCTCCTCGTCAAAGGAACGGCAGAAGCAACCTGGGAATGGGCGGAACCGTACACAATTGTTCGTTCGGAGAATTTCCAAGTTGTTGCTGACTCGGTTTCTCTCGCAAATTTCACTGCGGTATCTCTTCGATTAGGGTGGATCTTCCAAGGATTTCTACTCGTGATCGCACCTCCCAGCGAGTCGCGTTAAATATCGAGGCAACGTGCAGCCTCCCAGCGAAAGCAAAATCAATAGCGTCACCGTACCGCCCTTTGCTACGGATGCGGCGACGCTGTACATCGCAGCAGCCAGACCTCTGCGTATTGTCGTGCGCAACGTCGGCGGTACAGTCATTTTCCTTGCACATGACGCCAACACCTTGGGTCAGCCGCCCGGGCTATCCGGTACATTCCAATTGCCACCGGGTGCGTCCGAGGTGTTCGTTCTGCAAGCTCGACAGGGCATCTATGCCGCTGCTGCCGGTGCCGGTGGAACCGCATCGATTGCGGTTTCAGAGGCTCTTCCGCAGTACTGGATGGAGGCATAGATGGCGACTGCATTGCTCGCTGGTCTTACTCCTGATGAAGCAGTATCTCGTGGACATGATGCTGTAGACGTCATGTTGCAAGATTGGGGCACGAATACGAAAGACAGCTATCCAATAGCTACTGCGGCTGGGATATCCAGTTTCCCGCTAACACCCGCTGGCGTAATGATCGGGCCACGTAGCACTGTCGATCGATGTTGGGTCAGTTGGAATACCCAAATCAGGATTCCCGGCTCTCCGTTGTTTGTGACTCGTGAGCTATCCGTTGATACGCCTCTCCTATTCGCGCAACCAGCTAGCAGAGGTGTTTTGACGACGGCACCAGCTAGTCTCATAACCGACGCACAAGATCGCAACCTGTTGTTCGTCTTTCCGACGACACCGATTGCCGCGGTACCCTCCATCGATTCTCCGCCGGGTGTTCGCTCAACGGTCGCCCCAGCTAACTATGTGCGAGCGGATGGGAGCGCTGCTGTCTTTGGTCCCACTAATGTGGTGCAACCGTTTTTACATCTACGATTCTTTTTGAAAACAGGATTGTCAGCTCCCTCTACCAAACGATTTCCATATCAAAACTTTGCTTCCTTTACTCCACTTCAAATAAACACGGAGTTTAGGGCAGGAATAATCGCAACGTTTGGCCGGAAGAACATTGTGATTCAAACGGCTAGTTCAGACCCGGCTGCGACAATTGTGATTACTGCACTTAGGAACAGTAATCCAACGATTCCGATTCAAGAGACCATTGAAGGTATTCGTACGACGACAGCTGCAAATCAATCAGTACGATTTCAGCTTTGTGATCCAGCGGCTGATTGGATCATTATTTACGTCACGCCTACCGGAGCAGCTAACACCAGTTTCTCATACACAATCACAGCGTATGACTAGAGGTGATTGATGTCGTGTTGTGGCGGATGCGAAGGAAACTCCAACTTTAACTCGGTACCCGTCGCGGCGGGCGTGTTGGTGTGGGGTAACGAAAATATTG
>WNFL01401442.1_pt1 | contig 82331 bp, 67 predicted proteins | sample 5400361 | NCBI WGS metagenome assembly WNFL01 (sample SAMN13153351, study PRJNA577476) | soil metagenome | isolation source: 40 cm soil on Douglas fir-dominated hillslope | place: USA:California | collected 2013-09-17 | reverse complement strand
GCCCAGCCAGTGCGTGGCGTTAATCATATCCGGGCCAGAGATGCCAGGGAACAGGTATTTGGCTCCACCCGAAAAACCGACCACTTCGTGCGGGAAGGTCGGCCCGAGAATCAGAATATGGTCATAGTCCAAGACAGCCTTGTTAATACGGATTTCGACCCGGTTTGGCAAGGAGCTGTGCCAGTGTTCGCCAGCGAGTTGTTTGATTTCGTCCTGATCCATGATACCCAGCACCGTCAGCGCGCCGGGGTTGTCCCAGGCGTGATTGAGCAGTCCCACTTTAGCGAATTGCGCGTTGCGCTGCTCGGCTGTAATCCCGACGAGCTGGTTCAAGCTCTCATTGCTGAGCGGCGGATGCGTACCCAGCGCCACCATGAAGTCGAGCTGCTGTGTGTCGTGCAAAATTTCAACCAGCGCGCGGAATAAGAACGGCAGTGGCAAGGAGCGCGTATGGTCGGGGATCAGTACCAGCACACTTTGCCCGGTAAACTTTCCAGCCAGGCCTTTCTCGAGCGTCTCGCGGATGGTATCGGGAGAGAGCAGCCCTGCCGCTGCAATTGCCTGGGATAAAAGATTATCCTCAGCAAGCTTACCATCTACAGTCTGTCGTCCATCGTCCACGGTCTACCGTCCATTCCTCACACGCCGCTGAAAGCCGAAAAGCCGCCGTCCACCGGGATCACTGCGCCGGTGACAAACGCCGATGCAGGGGAGAGCAGCCACAGCACCGCGCCGAGCAGGTCGTCGGGCGTGCCAAAGCGGCCTTGCGGTGTATGGCTGATGATCTGCTGCCCGCGCTGGGTCAGGGAACCATCCTCATTCAGCAACAGGCGCCGGTTCTGTTCGCCGACGAAAAACCCGGGCGCGATGGCATTGACGCGGATTTCCGGGCTGTATTCCTGCGCCATGTGGACGGCCAGCCACTGGGTGAAGTTGCTCACCCCGGCCTTGGCGGCAGAGTAGGCGGGAGTGCGCGTCAGCGGGCGGAAGGCGTTCATCGACGAGATGTTAAGGATTACGCCCGATTTCTGCGCTGCCATGATTTTACCGAATACCTGCGCAGGCAGGATGGTGCCCATCATGTTCAGGTCGAAAACCAGGCGCAGGGCTTCGGCGGGCAGGTCGAAAAAGGATTGCTCCGCATTGGTGATGGCCTGTGGTTTGTTGCCGCCAGCGCCATTGATCAGAATATCCACGCGCTGATATGTTTTCAGCACGGTTTCGGCGGCAGCCCCAAGGCTGTCTTTTTCAAGTACATTGCAGGCGATCCCCAGAGCGTCACCACCGGCGGCGCGAAGTTCGGCGGCCAGTTTTTCACAAGGTTCAGGGCGCAGGCCAAGGACAACCACTTTGGCCCCGGCGACTGCCAGTGCCCGACATATGGCGGCGCACAACACACCCCCCCCGCCGGTAACGACGGCGACTTTGTTGGTGAAGTCATAAGATGGGGATGTGGGCATTTTAGATTCCATTCATCGGGTTCATCGGTGGGGGCGCAGCCCCTACAGGCGATACGCCCGCCGGGCCAGCCCAACGGCCAGTTCGGTCATCATGTCCTCGGCATCATCCATATCGACAACATGGCGCACGACCAGGCCCGCCACCCAATTTGCAGATGCCCTGCGCCAGACGTCATGCCTGGCAGGGATCGAGCAGAAGGCGCGGGTGTCGTCGTTGAACCCCGCAGTGTTGTAGAGGCCTGCGGTTTCCATCACTTGGTCGAAGTAGCGTGCCATGCCGTTCGGGCTGTCGTAAAACCACCACGGAGGCCCAAGTTTCAGAGCAGGGTAATGCCCGGCCAGGGGTGCCAACTCGCGGGAGTAGCAGGTCTCATCCAGGGTAAACAGGATCAGGGTCAGGCGGCTGTCGTTGCCATATTTGTTCAACAGAGGAAGCAGGTTGCGGGTGTATTCAGTCTGGAGCGGAATGTCCGCGCCCTGATCCGGCCCGAAGCGTTCGAAAACCATCCGGTTGTGGTTGCGCAGCGAACCTGGGTGCAACTGCATCACCAGCCCGTCTTCGATGCTCATGCGCGCCATTTCCATCAACATATGGGCGCTGAAACGCGCTGCGTCGCTGGCGCTGGATTCGCCACGCAAGGCGCGCTGGAAAACCGCATCGGTTTCGACGGGACTCATTTCAGCTGTCGCAGGCGTCAGGGCGGCGTGGTCCGTAGCGGTGGCGCCCATCGCACGGAAAAACTCCCGGCGCTGTTCCAGGGCCCGGATGTAGGAGGCAAAATCCATAATTTCTGTGCCACTGATTTCGCCAAGTTTCTGGATGTTGGCGCGCCAGTTGGGTGCATCCAGGTTCACGAGTTCATCCGGGCGGAAACACGGCAGGATACGCCCAGGCCAGCCCGAAGCGCGGATAGACTGATGATGCTCCAAGTTGTCGGTGGCAGCGTTGGTGGTGCTGAGCACTTCGATGTTGAAGCGCCTGAACAGGGCGCGCGGAGTGAATTCGGGCCGGGCCAGTTTTTCGCTGATGGCATCGTAGAGCCGGTCTGCGTTGGCGGCGGAGGGTTTGTCATCGATACCAAAAACTTCGCTCAGTTCATGGGCCAGCCAGATGCCGGATGGTGTGCCGCGGAACAGGTGGAAATGGGTACAGAAAAGATACCAAATGGCACGATGGTCAACCCTCACCCCGTCTTCGGCACCCATCTCCCTTTCAGAGAGAAGGGATGGGGGTAAGGATGGCACGCCAAGTTTCTCCAGCGCAATCCCTTGCGAGTACAACATGCGCGTGACGTAGTGGTCGGGGATGATGAACAGGTCGGTGGGAGAGCCGAAGGTTGCGCCGGGGTCGGCAAACAGGCCTGGATCGACGTGGCCATGCGGGCAGACCAGGGGCAGATGGACGACGCGTTCGTATAATTCGCGCGCAACTTTTTCCTGTTGGCTGGCGGAGCCAAAAAAAGAATTGTCCTGCAGCATAAGTGGTGGGTCAGCTTGCATAACTTACTTCGCGCCCCACAATTCCCGCAGACGATGCGCGGCCAGTTTCGGGCGGCGATCACGAGTGAACACGCCCTTGTGGTTCAGCGCACCGGCGCGCCCGACGCCTTGCGAGGTCTTGAAATCGCACATATTCCAGACGTGCTCGCCGATCACGTACGGCTTGCTGCGCAGGAGTTCAATCGTACGCAGGATGATCTCGGCCTGGTATTCTTCGCTGAACATCTCGGGTGGCTGCGCGTGCGCGCCGGCGATAGCATCCGCGCCGAATTCGCTCAGGATCAGCGGCCCGGCATATTTCTGATGGATGGCGTCCAGATCGTCAGACAGCCGGCGTATGCCTTCGGCAATGTCCCCCGCCTGGGTATACCAGCCGTTATAGCGGTTCAGGCACAGCACATCGCAGAATTCGAAGGCTTCTTCGGCCAGGCCTACAGTACTGGCCAGCGTCACGGGGCGGGTCGCATCCAGCGCATGCGCTTCATCGTAAAGCTGTCGGAAGAATGGTTTGGCGTGCGGCGGCTTCGAGTGCGGCTCATTGGCAACGCTCCACATGATGACACTGGGGTGATTCTTGTCGCGGGCAACCAGCTCGCGCACGTATTGCAGGCATAACTGGCTGCGGCGCTCCAGGCCATCTTCGCGAAAATAAAGACCTACTGCGGGCGTCTCAGCGATCACCAGAAAACCAAGCCGATCGGCCAGCGCCAGCATCTGCTCGGAATACGGGTAGTGGCTGGTGCGGAAGGAGTTTGCGCCAATCCACTGCATCAGGGCATAGTCCTTTACGATGACCGGCGGCAGCAGGCCGCGACCCACCACCGGAAAATCCTCATGCCTGCCAAAACCGGTCAGGTAAACCGGCTGCCCGTTCAAAAGCAGCCGGTCGCCGTCCACGGTCAAAGTGCGGATGCCGATCGGGAGTGTGTAAGCGTCGAGCACTGCTTCGGCCTGGTAGACCTCCACACGCAGTTCATACAGATTGGGCGCGGCGGGTGACCACAGCGCGGCCTCGGGCACTGAGAAGAGCGCCTCGGCAGTATCGCCGTTGAAGCGCGCTTCAACGGAAAGTTCCAGGCCATGTCCGCGCAGCGTAAAACGCGCGCCGGCTTCGGCCTGTTCATATTTTTGGGCACGCACCTGCACCCGGCCACTGCTGCCGTCCAGGTCTGTGACAACAGTCAGATCCTGCAACGCCTGGAACGGCACGGCGTAGAGCAGCACCGGACGCTGGATGCCGCAAAACGGAAAGAAATCGAACTGCGCTTGAGGATGGTTGCCGGCATGGCTGAGGAAGAAATCAACCGCCTCGCCAGTTACGTTGCCCGGAGGTACCCGGTCATAGGCCAGTTCGCCGTCCACGCGCACCACCAGGCAGTTGCCCTGTGGCTTGACCAGTGCAGTGATGTCGAACTCGAACGGCAGATGCCCGCCTTCGTGCCCGCCGAGCTGCGTCCCGTTGAGCCATACTGTGGCAAGATAGTTCACCGAGCCGAAGCGCACAAAGAGGCGCTTATCCTGCAAATTCCAGGGCAAATCGAAGTGGGTTTGATACCAGGCCGGCCCGAGGGTATCACGGCTGTCTTCAAACTGGTCGTTCCAACTGGCAGGTACAGCAATCGGGCGGCCGTGCTCGAACCCGTTGGCCCAGCCCTGCGCCTCGCCGGCCTGCTGCGGGTCGAAGGAAAAATCCCAAAAATCGGAAAGATCATGCAACTGGCGAAAGAGATTGAATAGTGGATACAACATCGTCGGGACCTCCAAGTATTAAAAAGAAAAACCCTTTACCACGAAGTACACAAAGGAACACAAAGGAAACCTCGGGGCTTTTTAAGAATTTGATCTTCTCCCTGGCACCTTCCGCGCACCCCGGTGCTCCTTCGGGGGGTGACAGGTGTCGTGCCACTTCGCCTGCCCTGATGATTTTACGGGGTGTCCTTCGCCCGCCCCGCGCACCCCACGAACTGCGTGGGGCAGGTGGCGGGCCAGGGTGGTTAAAGCTCTTGGGGTTTAGAAGGTGAGTTATTGATTTTGTGCCATTGTGGTGGCGGCTGACGGCATGCCGGATAAGTTCAGCTCTTTAGCGAAATGACAGGCCGCAAAATGGTTATTGCCCACATCCATCAAAGGCGGTTCTGTGGTTTTGCATATCTCCTGGGCATAGCGGCAGCGTGGATGGAAGTAACAGCCACCGGGCGGGTTTGCCGGGTCGGCTACATCGCCTTGCAAAATAATGCGTTGGCCCCGCAGCCGCGGGTCGGGCTTGGGAACCGCAGACAAGAGCGCTTCGGTGTACGGGTGTTTAGGGGTGCCAAACAGATCGGCGGTGTCAGCCAGTTCAACCAACTTGCCCACATACATCACGGCCACACGATCGGCGATATATTCCACCACGCTCAAGTCGTGCGAAATAAACAGATAGGTCAGGTTTAGCTCGGCTTGCAGATCGAGCAGCAAGTTAAGGATCTGGGCCTGCACCGAGACATCCAGGGCCGAAACCGCCTCGTCGCAAATCACCATGCGCGGATCGAGCGCCAGGGCACGGGCAATGCCGATGCGCTGGCGCTGTCCGCCGCTGAAGGCGTGTGGGTAGCGGCGCATGTATTCGGGTCGCAGGCCAACTTTTCGCAAAAGCTCCGCCACACGTTCTTCCAAATCCTTCCCTTTGGCGATTTTGTGAACCAATAGAGGCTCGCCGACGATGTCTAAAACCGTCATGCGCGGGTTCAGCGAGGAATAAGGATCCTGGAAAATCATGCGCAGTTCGCGCCGGTAGGGTTTCAAATCCTGCTCTTCGGTTTGGGCCAGGTCCACCTCAAGACCGCTGGGATTTTGATAGCGTATCGTGCCGCCGCTGGGTTGGTAGGCGCGCACCAGGCAGCGACCAATGGTGGTCTTTCCACATCCACTTTCCCCGACCAGCCCCAGGGTTTCTCCAGGGTAGATCGAAAAGCTCACATCATCAACCGCTTTGACGTAGCCTGTCGTTTTCTGAAAGAATCCCTTGCGAATGGGGAAATGCATCTTGAGATTTGACACTTCAAGAATGGGTTTGTTGGTTTGGTTACTGGCTGGCATGGTTGTTCTCCGTGGCCTGTGTCGGTTCACTGTACAACCAACAAGACACTGCGCGGCCGTCTGGCAAAGTGGTTAAAAGCGGTTGTTTTGTTTCGCAAAGCCCCGGGATCATCTTGTCACAGCGCGGGTGAAACGGGCAGCCGCCAGGGCGGCTGTAGGGGTCAGGTACTGCCCCGCGGATCGGGTCGAGGCGTTGGTCCTTGGTGCGGCCGAGCTTGGGGAGCGAACGCAGCAGGGCCTGGGTATAAGGATGCAAGGGATCATTAAAAAGAGCGTCAACAGAAGATTTTTCAACGACCTGTCCCAGGTACATGACGGCCACCTGATCGCAGATTTCGGCCACCACGCCCAGGTTGTGGGTAATCAGCATCACGGCCATACCCAACTCGCGCTGCAAGTGCTGCATCAATTCCAAAATTTGCGCCTGCATGGTCACGTCCAGGGCAGTCGTCGGCTCGTCGGCGATAAGCAGGCTGGGCCGGCACACCAGGGCCATGGCAATCATGGCACGCTGGCGCATGCCGCCGCTCAACTGGAAGGGATACAGATCGAGGCGCGTCTCGGCCCTGGGAATGCCGACGTGGCCCAGCATTTCCACGGCCAGTTGGCGCGCCTCCGCTTTGCCGACTTTGCGGTGCAGCAGGATCACTTCTGTGATCTGGTCGCCGATGGTGTGCACCGGGCTGAAGGCCGTCATTGGCTCCTGGAAAACCATGGCAATTTCGCTGCCGCGGATTTCGGACATCTCGCGGCTCGACGGGCGGAGTTTGGCCAGATCCACCACTTCGGTCACTGCCGGGCCGGCTTCGGCGCTGTTTCGACGGCGGTGGAATAGCACTTGGCCATCTACAATGCGCCCGGGCGATTGGATCAGCTGGGTAATCGAATACGCCGTGACGGTTTTGCCGCAGCCGCTCTCGCCTACGATGCCCAACGTCCCACCACGTTGCAAGTCAAAGTCTACACCTTCCACGGCTCTGACGGTACCTTCATCCAGATAGAAATACGTCTTCAACCCTTTGACTTCCAGTAAAAGTTCAGGTTGTTCCATCTATGCCTCCGTTAGCGTGCATACGGATCGGCCGCGTCGCGCAGACCGTCGCCAAAAAAGTTCAATGCAAGTATCGAGACCACCACGGCCAGGGTTGGAATCAACAGCCAGGGCGCCGTGGCGATGGAGCGGATATCCTGGGCGTCTTGCAGGAGTACGCCCCAGCTCACCACCGGCTCACGCAGACCCAGCCCCAGGAAGCTCAGCGCGGTTTCGGCCAGGATCGTGCCGGGAATGGTCAACGTAAGTGTGGCAATGATGTGGCTGAAGAAGGACGGCAGCATATGGCGAAAGATGATGCGCCCCTCGCTCGCGCCGTCGAGGCGGGCTGCCATGACAAAATCTTCGGTGCGTAACGAAAGAAAGCGCCCGCGTACGGCGCGTGCCAGGTCGGGCCAGGTGAGTAACGACAGGATGACGGTAATTGCAAAATAAGTTTGCTCCGGCGATAGACTGAACGTCAGCGCCGCGGTCAGGCCCATCCAGAGTGGGACCTGGGGAATCGAACGCACCAGCTCGATGGAGCGCTGGATAACCGTATCCACTTTTCCGCCGTAGTAGCCCGAGATTCCGCCCAGCACGACGCCCAGGATTAAGGAGAAGAACACGCCGACCAGGCCGATGGACATGGAGATGCGCGTGCCATAGATTAACCGGCTGAGCAGGTCGCGCCCCAGGCGGTCGGCGCCGAGCAGGTACATCGGCTGGATCGGGTCCAGCGGGCCGAACAGGTGGCGGTTCCCCGGCAGCAGGCCGAACAGTTTGTAGGACACCCCTTCCACGAAGAATCCGACCTGAATTTTCTGGGTTGGGTCGACGACAAAAATACGCCGGAGCGAGGCTTTATCGACCACGGAGGTATAGCCGCTGACGTACAGCCCGCCATCGAACTGCAAAGGCTGAGGCGGCGCATACAGGTACTTGGAACTGGTGGCGGTCGACGAGAAGGGTGCCAGGAATTCAACCAGGACGGCCACCATGTATATGAACATAATAATGATGCCGCTGAACAGCGCCACTTTGTGCTTGCGGAATTTCCACCAGACCAGTTTCCATTCCGGCGCGACGAAAATAGATGTGTCTTTATCGGCGGGCACAGCGGTTTTCGTACCAGGTGGGACGGTTTTCTCGATAATCTCAACGCTATTCATATAAATCTCTCTATGATGACACGCTACATTCACTAATATCGAATGCGCGGGTCTACCCAGGCGAGCAGCATGTCGGAAAGGAACACGCCAAGGATGGTCATCAGGCTGATAATCATAATCAGCGAGCCGGCCAGATACATATCCTGTGCTTGCAGAGAAGTCAACAGCATGGAACCAACCATGGGCAGATTCATCACCACGGAGATGATGATGGAACCGTTCACCAACAGGGGTAGGGTAAAGCCTACGCCGCTGATAAACGGATTGAGCGCCAGACGCAGGGGGTATTTCGTCACTACTTTCCACTCGGGCAGGCCTTTGGCGCGCGCTGTGATGACGTAGGGTTTACGCATTTCATCCAGTAGATTGGCGCGCAGCGTGCGGATGAGCCCACCGGTACTGCTGACCCCCAGAATCAACATTGGCAGCCAGGCATGCTGGAGGAAGTCAATCGCCTTGTTCGGGCCCCAGGGCGCCTTTTCCATTTCGGAGGAGAAAAGCCCGCCAACGGTTGTATTGAAATATTTAAAGCCGATGTACATAATCACCAGTGCCAGCAAGAAAGAGGGTACAGAGATGCAGATGAAAGCCAGGAAGGTGGAAATATAATCGCCCAGTGAATATTGGCGTACAGCCGAATAAATGCCGACCGGAAAGGCAATCAGCCAGGTAACCAATACACCTCCCAGCGTAACTGCCATCGTCAGCCAGATGCGATCCCAGATGATGGAACCGACCGGTTGCATGTATTGGAACGCGATGCCGAAATCTCCCCGACTCAGAATGCCCCACATCCACTTGCCGTACTGCACATACACCGGTTCGCCGATGCCGTACAGGTTGCGCAGGCTTTCAAGGCTCTCCAGGGAAGAGACGTTGCCGTTTGCCGCCAGACCGGCGACGTACGTTTCCGCGTAGTCGCTCGGGGGCAATTGGATCACGACGAACGTAACAAACGAAATGACAAAGAACGTTGGGACGAATAACAGGATACGGCGAAGAATATATTGGAGCATATGCCTCCTGTAAGAAGCCTGGCGGCAGCGGTTTATCCAAAAACACACTGCCGCCAGGCTACCGTGTCACCACAAGCCAGCTCTATTTAAAGAAAAAGGTGAAGGTGTGGTAAGGCCCGGGGGTCGGGAAGACAAACGAGAGGATCATGCGGCTTGGCACGTTGTGCATATTGTTCTTGACGATGCCGTATTGATCGGGCGGGGTCATGACGCCGAGCACGTAGAACTGATCGGCAGACAGGGCCAGCAATTCGTTCATCGCTTTGACCTGCGCCTCGTAGGTGGTGGCGCTCTTGACGGCGTCGAATTTCGCAAACAACGCTTTGATCTCGGCCGGGGGCTCTTCGGCAATCGGAGAGCTGGGGTTGTTATACCAGGCCTGCCAGGCCTCAGCCCAGTTGGATTCGCCACTGTACGGGAAGTAAGAGCGCGGATCGAGGATCGGGTTGAAGCCGCCCTCGCCCTGCCAGAGGAAGGCTTCGCCGTCGTTATTGCCCTTGCGTGTGTAATACAGGGTGCGGTCTTCCGACACGGCTTCGACGTTGACGCCAACAGCCTGCCAGTATTTCACAATCATGTTGCCGGAATCGACTTCGCTCTTGTTGGCGTTGGCAATTTCGAGGCCGAACTTGAACGGTTTGCCGTCAGGGGTCAGGCGGAAGCCATCGGCGCCCTTCTTGGGCAGGATTTTATCGAGGGCTTCATTGGCTTTGGCTACATCGTATTCCACATACTGGGTGGCCATTTTCTCGTTATAGAAAGGCGAGTCCTTCAGGGGGGCCGCCTGCCAGGGGGTGCCCTGACTGACCCAGACCGTGTCGATCACTTCCTGCCGGTTAATGGCGTAGGACATGCCGATACGGAAATCCTTGCTCTGGAAGATCTGGCGCATGGCCGGGTCTTTGTCGGTCAGGTTGAACATCAACACCATGCGGTTGTTGGCGGCGTCGGTCAGATCGAAGAAGTGGTAGCCGCCCTTTTCCTGGTTGTCAAAGAGCACGGCCTTGTTTGCCAGCAGGTTAAAGTGGCGCATCTGGAAGTCGATCTCGCCGGCCGAGGCCTTGAGCAGCATGGACGGTACATCCTGGTAGACCGTGTAGACGAGTTTGTCGATGTAAGGATACTGTTGCCCGTTCTGATCGACTTTCCAGTAGTAAGGATTGCGCTCGACTACAAACTGCGTGGCATTGGCATTGTACGGTTCTTTGACCACCCAGGCATATAGCGTGGGCCGGTCGGGTACCTGCCACAGGGTGCCGCTGCCGCAGTTGTTGCCCTGGCAGACCCGGGCGTTCCATAGTTCAATCCAGGTGGTGAAGCCGGCGTCCGTGATGGCCTTATCCAGCGTGGCCTTGTCGGCGTATTTCGGGAAGAACTGCTTGGCCCAATGGGCGGGCACGGCGGTCATGCCGACGGCGTTGATCGAGGCCAATTCGAGCATGAAGGTGCCGTACGGCTTGTCAAAGGTGAATTTTACCGTATTGTCGTCCACCTTGGTCAACACGGCCTCTTTGCCGCCGACCTTGAAATTACCGGGAACGCCAAAATTGAGTTCCGGATCATGCAGCATGTCCTGATACCAGAAGACGATGTCGTCTGCACCGAACGGCTCACCGTCCGACCATTTCACGCCTTTGCGCAAATGGATGGTGTATTCGGTAGCATCCGCGTTCACATCCACTTTCTCGGCCAGGTTCGGCGTGACGCCGGACCAGTCCGAGGTCCAGGATAGCAACTGGTCGTAACCGAAGATACGTGTAAAGCCGGCATCGTCGCCGCCGCCCTTGGTGCCCAGGCGCCAGGTGCCGCCATAGACGCCAACTTCATCGGCGTTCACTACCAATGGATTTTCCGGCAGGCGCTGCTCCACCGGCGGGAGTGTACCGGCTTTGACCATTTCGGCCAGTGCGGGCGCTTCTGAATATTTCGGCGCAGGGGGTTCGGTCGGGGCGCTGGTTTCAGTGGGTGCAGCAGTAGTCGGTGGGCTTACCGGCGTAGCCGGGGCGCAGCCGGCCAGGATGAACGACATCAGCAGCATAACTCTCAAATAAACGGATAACTTGCGAAACATAGGGTAATCCTCCTTTTGGGGCTCGTAAAGCGAATTTGGGTTTGAATGAATGTTTGAGCTTGAACGATCCTTTCTCTCTGGCTTTGTTTTTTGGGTCACCTCCTGGCTCAAACGGCCGATACCGAAAAAGTCCGATGCAATCCTGCAGATTGGAAAGTGGCCCTGATGGTCCACTGAAATACTATTGCCTTAGCGCTCATTATTGAGCTTCATGTGCCCGGTAGATTCTCGCACGACGAGAGGGCTCTCGACCAGGGTGTAACCTTTTCCCTGAATTGTTTCCCCCTGCATCATCTGGCGCAGCATGCGCATGGCCAGCTTCCCCAGGCGATTTTTGGGTTGGTCAATAGTGGTCAGGGGTGGGTTGGTATGAGCAGCCAGGGCGATATCGTCGAAGCCCACTACCGAGATATCTTCAGGTACGCGCAAGTTATGGGCTCGAATGGCTTGCAAGACCCCAATGGCGATGATGTCGTTGTAAGCCATGATGGCAGTGGGGCGCTCGGTACGAGGCATGGAGAGCAGGACGCTGGCAGCCTGAAAACCGCCTTCGACGTTAGGAAAACTGGTCAGGCATAATTCAGGATCGAGTGAAAGGCGGGCTTCTTGCAAGGCTTGCTCCAGTCCCTGCCGGCGGGCCTGTGAAGCTTCGGTGGCGCTCGGGCCGGCCAGGTATGCGACGCGCGTATGACCCAGGTTGAGCAAGTGACGCCCGGCGACATAGGCGGCCGAGGCAAAGTCGACTACGATGCAAGGGATCTCAGGGTGGCCGATGCGGCGGTTGATGACGACCATCGGGGTGTGGTAGCGGTCATGGAAGGCGAGCAGATCCTGGGTGGCCAGGCGGGAGGCGCAAACGATGACACCATCGACGGACTGGTTGGCAAGCGTGGTTAAAATCTTCTGTTCCCATTGGGGATCTTCGCCAGAGTCGCACAGGAGCATGGCGGTGTTATCCAGCCTGGCTTCGTCTTGCACGCCGCGCACGATTTCGGGAAAAAAGGGGTTGAGGATGTCCGTGATCAGCAGGGCGATGGTTTTCTGAGCGGCGGAGGCGCGGCGGGTGGCGGAAACCTTGTAGCCGAGGTCCGCTACCGACTGGAGCACGCGGGTTCGTACGCTTTCGCGCACGTTGGTATTGTTGTTGAGTACCCGTGAAACGGTGGCCGGGGAAACCCCCGCATGCTCGGCTACGTCTGTTACGCTAGGACGGGAAATTTCACTATTCATTCAAGCCTTCTTTCTGAAAATCTGTGAAAATTATAAGTTATTTTCTGAAAATAGTATAGCTTACTACTGAAAGCGTGTCAATCTTCCAGGAGAAATACAGGCTGCCGAAGAAAAGATACTTTCAGATTTGATAAACCAGTTAAAATTGTCTTACAATTGTGGTACTGTCCTTGTGTTTCTTGATTCCATATGGAGCCTACGCATGAGTACTATCAAACACTTCCTGGACGTAGCCGATTATTCCCCGGCAGAAATCCAGGATATTCTCGACTTGGCCATCCGTTTGAAAAAAGAACATTTTTCGGGCGGCAACAAACCTTTGTTCAAGGGTAAGGTGCTGGGCATGATCTTTCAGAAGCCCAGCCTGCGCACACGCGTTTCGTTCGACATGGCCATGCGCCACATGGGCGGCGATGCCCTGTATCTTTCGCCCAATGAAATCGGCCTGGGTAAGCGCGAGTCGATCGCGGATATTTCGCGCGTCATGTCCGGTTATGTCCAGGCGCTGATGGCGCGCGTCTTCGAACACGAGCATATCGTTCAACTGGCTCTGTGGTCCTCGGTACCGGTCATCAATGGGTTGAGCGATTTCAGCCATCCCTGCCAGGCCATGGCCGATGCGCTGACGATCATCGAAAAATTCGGCGCGCTGAAAGGGTTGAATATCTCCTACGTCGGTGATGGCAACAACGTGGCGGTTTCACTGATGCATATTGCAGTCATGCTGGGCGCCAATTTTACGATTGCCAACCCCGAAGGTTACGATATGCCTGAGAAGGCCAGGGAGATGGGGGAAGAACTGGCCACTCCCAGCGGCGCACAGGTCAGATACCTGCGCGACCCGCATGAGGCGGTCAAAGACGCGCAAGTGATCTACACCGACACCTGGACGAGCATGGGCCAGGAGGAAGAAGCTGCCAAACGCGAAGCCGTCTTCCCGCCCTATCAGGTCAATACGAAACTGGTCGCGGAAGCGCGCAAGGACGTGATCGTGATGCACTGCCTGCCGGCGCACCGCAACCACGAACTGACTGATGACGTGGCCGACGGCCCGCACTCGGTGATCTTCCCGCAGGCGCACAACCGCCTGCACGCGCAGAAGGCCATCTTGGCGCGCCTGCTGGACGTTGCTTAACTGTAAGGGAAGAATCCGCAAGTCCCCTGTTAAAATTTAAGTATCTATACAATTTGCCGCTGAGACATAGAGACACAGAGAACTTTTATCGTTTTCTCTGTGACTCCGCGGCTCCCCCGGAGGGGCACCCCAATAGCATCCCCTTTGGGGACAAACCTAGGGCAGGCCGGGGCGGTGTGTGGCGGAAGAAGAAAGTATTAATCATAGCCTCTCGACTGCGCAGCGCTCGGGGCGAAGTTAACTCCAGGAAGAGGTGCAGTGATGAAAACGCAGGAATTTGTCCGGCTCGAGCAGCAGTACGGCGCGAACAATTACCACCCGCTGGACGTGGTGATCGAAAAGGCCGCAGGAGTGTGGGTCTACGATGTGGAGGGCAATAAATACCTGGACTGCCTCTCGGCCTATTCGGCCGTCAGCCAGGGGCACGTCCACCCAAAAATCCTGGCCGCGCTGGTGGAACAGGCCGGGAAGGTCACACTGACTTCGCGCGCCTTCCGCAACGACCAGCTGGCGCTGTTCTACAAGGAGCTCTCCGAGATCAGCGGTTATGAGATGTCCCTGCCGATGAATTCCGGCGCGGAAGCGGTGGAGACGGCGTTGAAGCTGGCGCGCAAGTGGGCCTACCGTGTCAAAGGTGTGCCGCGCCACCAGGCGGAAATCATCGCCGCTTCCGGCAACTTCCACGGGCGCACCATCTCACTGATCTCTTTCTCGAGCGAAGCACTCTACCGCGACGATTTCGGTCCCTTCACCCCCGGCTTTGTGACCGTTCCCTATGGCGATGCCGCCGCGATCGAAAAGGCCATCGGCCCGAATACAGCCGCCGTCATGCTCGAGCCGATCCAGGGCGAAGCGGGTGTCATCCTCCCGCCCGAGGGGTATCTCAAAAAAGCCGCCGAAATCTGCAAGCACCATAACGTCCTGCTGGTCGCGGACGAGATCCAGACCGGCCTGGGTCGCACCGGCCGGCTGTTCGCCAGCCAGCATGAGGGCGTGCGCCCGGATATCACCATCATCGGCAAGGCGCTTTCGGGCGGATTTTATCCGATCTCTGCCGTCCTGGCGGATCAGGCCATCCTGGGGCTGTTGATGCCCGGCGAGCACGGTTCGACCTTCGGCGGCAACCCGCTGGCGGCGGCCATCGGGCGCGCCTCACTGCGCGTGATCGTGGAGGAGAAACTGGCCGAACGCTCGGCCGAGTTGGGCGAATATTTCATGGAGCAGTTGGCCGAGATCCCCAGCCCGCACGTGAAGGAAGTGCGCGGCAAGGGCTTGTTGATCGGCGTCGAGCTGAACAAAGATTCCGGCGGGGCGCGGCGCTTCTGCGAGGCGCTTCAGAAACACGGCATCCTGGCCAAGGAGACGCATGATTACGTCATCCGCTTTGCGCCGCCGCTGGTAATCGACAAGGAAACCATTGATTGGGCCTTGCCGCACATCCGCGAGGTCTTGAACTTACCCTGAGGTGGATAACGGTTCCGGTTTTGAGTGCGCTGTAACCCTGTTTTTGTTTCAGGGTGATATGGTGTAGAATTCATCAACTCAACCGGGGCGCAGAAAACCTGCGCCCCTAACCTTTTAGGAAAAGAGCAATCCATGGAACGTAGAGCAAAAATTGTCGCCACGATCGGGCCGGCCTGCGAAAGCAAAGAAATGCTCGAGCAGCTCCTGCATGCTGGCATGAATGTGGCGCGCCTGAACTTTTCACACGGGACGCATGAAGAGCATGCCGAGCGTATTACCTGCCTGCGCAAACTTTCGCACGAGCTGGGACTGCCGGTCGGCATCCTGCAGGATTTGCAGGGACCGAAGATCCGCGTCGGTTCGCTGGAGCCGGCCCTGGACCTGGTCGAAGGGGAAACCGTCCGGCTGCACGCTGAGGGGAATGAAGCGCCAAAGTCCAAAGAGAAGCAGATCCCGGTCGCTTTTGCCGAGCTGTTCGATTCCGTTTCCAAGGATGACCATATCCTGCTGGATGACGGGCATCTCTCCCTGCAGGTTGTGGAAACGCATGCCAAAGACCTGCGCGCAAAGGTGTTGGTGGGCGGCAAGTTATCGTCTCATAAAGGCATCAACCTGCCCGGCGTACGCCTGACCATCCCGGGTTTCACGGAAAAAGACCGCGCCGACCTGGCTTTCGGCCTTTCTCAAAACGTGGACTTTGTGGCCATCTCGTTCGTGCGCACGCCGCAGGATGTAAAGTCGGTGCACGATGCCATGCACGAGATGGACGAACAGGGTGCGCATCCGCTGGTGATCGCCAAGCTCGAACGCCCCGAAGCGTTGGACAACCTCGAGCAGATCCTGCAGGCAGCAGACGGGGTAATGGTGGCGCGCGGCGACCTGGGTGTGGAAATGCCGCCCGAGACGGTGCCGATCGCGCAGAAGCGTATTATCGAAGCCGCCAACCGGCATGGCAAGGTCGTCATTACTGCCACCCAGATGCTGGACTCGATGATCATGAACCCGCTGCCTACGCGCGCCGAGGCCTCCGACGTGGCCAACGCCATTTTCGACGGCACCGACGCCGTCATGCTTTCGGGCGAGACGGCCAGCGGCGCCTACCCGCTCGAGTCGGTGCAATTCATGGACCGCATCGTGCGCGCCGCCGAAGCCAGCTTTTCAGAGTGGGGCCATTACCATATCCCAGACGCTCCCACCGGCGACGATGCCGCCTCGATGACCCGCGCCGCGCGCGAGCTGGCCCACGACTTGAACGTGACTGCCGTTGCCGTCTTCACGCATACCGGGCGGACAGGGCTGTTGATGTCCAAGGCCCGCCCGCGCGTGCCGATCCTGGCCTTTACGCCGGTCGTGCGCTCGTTCGGGCGCCTGGCGTTATTCTGGGGCGTGATCCCGTATCTCGTGCCGATGGCTTCGACTCTGCGCGAAATGGTCAACCAGGCCGATACCAAGTTGATGGAGACCGGTTCGGTGCAGGAAGGCCAGCAGGTGGTGGTGATTAGCGCCTTCCCGGTCACGACCGTGCGCCCGTCGAATATGGCCTTGCTGCACAATGTGGGCGAGAAGCTCTAGCGTTTGGTCGCGTGTTACGATTTAAAATGAGTGTTGAGCAAACAAATTGAAACTGCCGATTGGGGGCAGTGCCCAGGATCAGAGCGCAGATATAAGCTTGGTTCAGAGGAAAAATGAAAAGAAATCTGCTGTCCGTATTTACGTTTCTTACGGCTCTCTCCCTGGCCTGTAATTCCGTGACGAGCCTGACACCTTTCGGCCCAACGCCCGCTTCCGGTTCGCGGACCGATGGGTTCTCTGCCGAGGCGACTTCGCCGGTGAGTGTGAAGCTCACGTGGCCAACCGGGACAGGGGTAGAAAAATATCTCATTGATGTGCGCATCGGTGAACAGGATTTCATACCCGTAGCGGAATTACCGGCAGATCAGACGTCGTTTGAAGATTTCCCGGTCCCCAGAAACTCGGAATTGACCTATCGCTTGCGGACGGTCACGGGCTCTGAAACCAGTGATGGAAAAATGGTGACGGTGACCACACCGCCGGCAACGCCCAACCCGATCACGGTCCAGGCCAAGCCTTATCAGCCGGTAGCCTGGACGCCCCCCACGGTCGACCCAAACAATCCGAATCTCGATCCGAAGGCCTTCTACCCGCCCGGTTTCGACCCGAACAACCCGGAGGCCTTCGATCCCTCGAGTGTCATGACCAGCCCGTCCGCATCCGAACTGATTGGCCCGAAGGGTGGCAGGGTCACGGTCACCAGCCCGGATGGCGTGGTTTATACCCTGGAAATACCTGAAGGAGCGGTGGAGGATGCGATCATCATTAAGCTGACTCCCATCGAGAGTATTGCCGATCTGCCTTTGGACGGTGGCATGTTGGCCGCGGTCAAGATCGAACCGGAGGGATTTATTCTCGACGCCCCTGCAACCCTGGCCATTTCTCTGCCGGATGGAACCCCGCCCGTCCCGGCTGGAAAGTACGATGTTGGCTTTGCCTATCAAGGTGAAGGGAGCGAGTTCCACCTTGTGCCGCAGGTGGCGCCATCCGAAGTTTCCGCTGTGAATTCCTCCGAAGGCCTGAAATTAGCCAGTCTGGCGCAGGGAACGAGCCGGAAGAGCTCGGGAGAGATCGCCGTAAGTATCGGGGTGGAGTTAATCAACAAAGGCCTCGCCCGCTGGCCAGCGAAAATCGTAGATATCGCGAAGGACCATTCACCTTCCAGCCCGGGCGATCAAACATCTTTGGATATGGCAGTCATACAGGTCGTTGACGCTCTGGCGGCCGTTCCTCCCCGCACCAACAAGACTTTCGATCCGGCCATGGTGGAGATTGCGCAGAGTTACCTCAAAAGGGCAGATGCATCCAGCAATGGGGCGGAACTTATGAACGTTATGGATGATTTCCAGAGATATCTGGAAGCCGGCAACGATATTCCCGCCATGGATGAGATCAACAACAAAATCTGGGACAAGTTGTTGGAAAAAGCCAAGATCCTCCTCGATAAGAACCCGGACAAATGTTTTTCGGCCGATGACCCTAGTGCCCAGGAGCTGGCGGATCGGATGTGGAACCCCAAGACCAAGTTTTCGAGCACGCTTTCGCAGAAATTTGACCTGAAATATCCAGATGCAAACCTCAAGCAGATGGCCGAAGAACTGGTCAAGAAATGCAAAGTGACCTTGAAAATTGTTTCATCCATCTCTTACCAGCAAGATGGCATCACCATCAGCGCGGCGGTCCTGGCGATGATTCCTCTCAAGTGGAAATTCGATCGCACTGCCCAGAGGTCTTTCCTGAGCGGCAGTGGCGCTTTGACCTACACTCTGTTCGATGAATACGGTCTGGGATGTTCGAAGGCTAAACTGAATACCAAGGACGGCAGCGTCTTCACCGTCAGCCGTCTATCCCCTATCTATGACGGAAAGAAACTTTCGAATTTCAGTCTGACGGAATACACCGTAACGGGCAACCAACAAAAAGTCACCGCGGTTTGCCCGGGAGGCCAAGCCATCGGGCGCACGGCTGGCGGGGCACAGGGAGATGTCTGGGGTGGTTTGTTTGTTGTGGCACACGCTCCGGGGAATATGATCGTGGATGATTGGAACAAGATCACCAAAAATGAAAATCCGAGCGGGATCGTGGCCGAGAAGGAATATAGGTGGAATGGACCCACCACCCTGGCCGGGGGCAGCGGAAACGTGGATGAACTCACCACCTTCACGCTCGTGGTGGGTAAAAAGTAAGACCAAAGGCTGGCCTTGCTGCACAATGTGGGCGAGAAGTTGTGACTTGGTGCCTGTCCCGCATTCTCCATTCTGTGCGGTCGGGAGAAAATCTTAAAACAAATGGCTTGCAGAGTTTTTGAACTGCAAGCCATTTGTTTTATGCCCGTCTCGATCCAATGCCGATCAAAACGACAAGCAGCAGAATGATCCCCAAGAAGAAACCGAGGTTATACGGGCCTCCATCGTTGTGTACTTCGTAGATCTGCGCGCTGTTGTTGACGAACGACAGCACCAGGGTCACCGGGGAAATAATCCCGTGCCAGATGCCCTGCAGGATGCCGGCGACGCGGCCATGCGCATCGGGCGTACCCATCATCGGGTTCGGCCCGGGCGCGTCGAACCTTATGCTGACGCCGGGAAACTCGATCTGGCCGCCAGGAGCCGGTGTCCCGGCTCCCGGGGACGGCGCGGGCGTATTGACCTGCACGATTGCGCCGGGCGCACAACTTGCCGGCATGACGGACAACAGGGCAATGAAAACAAAAATAAACGCTTTCCTTTTCATTTTTCACCTCCACATCGATTCGAATAAGCGTCCATGCCACACCGCTGAAGTACCGCGGGGCAATAACCTATACATATATACGAGATAAAAGCCGATCTGCTATGCAAGGACGCTTATATCTATTGGTTGATCTTACAATCGATGCTCCCCCATTCGGGGAGAGGTGTAAAAGCACCTGAACCGGAGATTGCCCATCTGTTCTGCCTGGCCAGATGTTTTTATACTCAAAGTCAGGTTGTCACCTATGTGCGCTAACTTAACAGCTCACCTTACGCAGCCACGCTCAAAGGCAGGCTCGCGTTCTTTGCGCCCTTTAGGGTTGCCCGCCGTGTTTGGCAAGGAAAATCGCAGGGGCACAGCCCCTCCGGGAGCAAAAAGTGCGTAAGGTGAGTTAACCGGATGCGTTTGATTGAGCTTGGCGGGCGAGCTCAATCGACCTGTGCACCGCAAGTGACATTGGCGATTGTTGCCGTCATACCTCGGGCGTAGTCAGAAGCCAGCAACACTGCTGCATCAGCGACTTCGGCCAGCAATGGCAGGTGCCGTAGCGGGCTGCCCGAGCCGGCTTGACGCAGGACTTCCTCAAGACTGACACCGTTCTCCACCGCCCGTAGCTTGAATGCTTCCTCGACTCCCGGTGCATCAGGCGATCCTGCTGAGCGCACGAAGCAGACACGCACTCCAGATGGCCCCACCTCCACCGCCAGTTGGCGCAGGAAATGCTCGACCGCAGCACAGGCGACGCCGAAGCCGCCGACCATCGCATAGGGATAGCGGCCCGCATTGGCAGTAATGCCGAGAATCGTACCGCCGCCGTGTTGCGTCATGTGCCTTGCAGTGGCGGTCCCGGTCAAGAACCATGTCTGCATGGCGCTGATGACTGGGCGGGCGAAGCGTTCATGTGCCATGTCCACCAGTGCATCACCCTGTGTATCGCCCCAATCGATGGCGTTGAACATGAGCTTCACCGGTCCATCCGTATTGGTGATCATCGCCAGATGCTGCTCAACGGCCTCACGATCCATTGCATCGACTATCGCCACCTCGGCCTTGCCGCCGTTGGCACGAATCTCCCCAGCGACCTTCCCAAGCTTCTCCGCGGTCCGACCGGCAAGGAACACGTGCGCTCCTTCGCGTGCGAATGCCCTGGCAACGGCGCCTCCCACCGATCCGCCTCCACCATAGACGATTGCGGTCTTATCCTTGAGTAACATATTTTCTCCTGTTGATAGGCTGAAACCCCTTGTTGATAGTCCATATTTTAGAGCTTTACTTTACCCGCGTCAACACAATCACAGGAATGATGCGCGTGGTTTTGAGCCGATATTCGGCAAAGCCCGGCATGACTGTGACCATCTTGTCATACAGGCGTGTGCGCTCCGGTTCCGCGGCAATCGCCGCCCGGGCCTGAAACTGTTCGGTGCCGACTTCGACGGTGACGAGTGGATTGGCAACCAGGTTGTAATACCAGGCCGGGTTGGTCGGTGCGCCTCCCTTGGAGGCAATCACCGCCAGTTTATCGCTGTCCGTAACGTAGGCTACAGGATTGATGCGTTCCTGCTTGCTCTTCGCGCCCGTTGTGTGTACCAGCAGCAGCGACTTGCCGGCAAACGGACCGCCAACTCTGCCGCCATTGGCCCGAAACTCGTCGATGATTGCCTGATTTCGTTCGTTCGGATTGCTCATATATAGCTCCTCTGGCATGTAAGTGCACGCTGTTACCGAAGTATACACCGTCATCTCAAACGCCGACGCAGAACGATCACCACAACCGCCAGCACAACCAGCGAGGCCAGCAAGATCATTGTCCATAAACTTGTGCCGGTTGAACCCGTGCCGGCGGGCGCAGGTTCAACGGTATTTGCAACCACAATCGCATCCAGGTGGACATCGCCGCTGTCGCCGGTATCGTACTGGTAGGTAATGGTGTTGTCGCCGGCGTTGAGGGAGACGATCTCGGTTTTGAAATCCCACATCTCCCAGTTCGCCAGGTTGGGTAGTCTGGTCTGGCCGATCCTGGCCCCATTTGCATACAGGCTGAGCGTGCGTGGCGTGTTCTGCTCGCCGGGGCGCAGCGTGCTGGCGTAACGTAAAGTTACGTAGTATTTACCCGCTTCGTCCACCTTGATCTTGAACGAGGCCCCCGCGCCCGACTTTTGAAACCCGCTGACAAAACCGGTTCCCATAAAGCCGGTCTCGTCTGCGGCGACTACTGCGTCTCCCGCCAGTGTAGCCGTCTCAGCCTGGGAGATCATTCCGGCCAGCGGGCCTCCTTGTATATCGAACGTTCCGCTCTGGCGGATGTCGCGTGAGGAGGCGCCAACCATGACCTGGTAGGAACCGGGATACGCCACCCACGCTCCCAAGCCGGCGCTCCAGAAGGAGAACGCCTCGGGGGAAAGCGTAAACGTGACCGGCTGCGTCTCGCCCGGCTCCAAAGTGATCTTTTGAAAGCCTTTCAACTGCCGGGGAGGCTCACTGGTCTCGGAGGGGAATCCCAGGTATAGCTGCGCCACTTCAGACCCGGCGCGCTGGCCGGTATTCTTTACATCTACAGCCACGGTAACGCTCCCATCCGTGGTAGTCGTTACCGGGCTGATGCTCAGGTTGCTGTACTCGAACGTGGTATACGATAGACCGTGACCAAACGCAAAGAGCGGTGTGATATCCTGGCTGTCGAAGTGCCGGTATCCCACCCGCAAGCCTTCCGAGTAAAGCACACGCTCATCCGTACCGGGATACATTTCCCGCATATTGGCCGGATAATCGGCTGTGTTCCGGGCATAGGTCACAGGCAATTTACCGGCAGGGTTAACGTCGCCAAACAGCACGTCTGCCAGCGCGTTGCCCGCTTCCTGGCCGGGAAGCCAGCCAACCAGGATCGCGGGAACCTGGTCGGCCCAGGGCAGGAGTACCTGGGCCGGGTTGTATACCACCACAACCGTATGTGGGTTGGCCCCGGATACGGCTGTAATCAAGGTTTGGTCCGATAGATTAAGATCCTGCCGGTCGACCCCTTCACTCGATGCGATCCCCACTACCACAATGGCGGCGTCTACCTGGCCGGCGATGGCCGCGGCTTCTTCATTCGGATCATCCTGCGGAGTGGACCAGGTAAGATGAATATCGCCTGCCTCGCCAACCTGGGAATATTCAACCCGGATGGCGTGCTGTTGCCCGGCGGTGAAACGGCGCCTGACGAGTTTGGTCTGATCGGGATGCTCTCCCCAGTTGTCGACCGCCAATTTATCGTCGATATACAAGCGGCTGCCTGCGGCGCTGGTGAGTGCCAGGTTATACCTGCCCGATACTGCCGGGGTGAAAACCCCGCTCCAGCGCACCGACCAATTCGAAGGGTTCACACCGGCTGCGGGCGCTGCGCCCTGCCAGTTAAAGTCAATATTCGCATCGAATTTAGTCATCACCGGGTTACCCGAAAGGTCGGGGTTGTTGAAGTACTGGGCTTTCAGGCCTGGCGCTCTATCGGGCGTCTGGAAAGTGCCGGCCGGGATGGGCCGGCCGGTCGCATTGCTTGCCGTGAAATAGCGAACCGTGATCGCCTTCCCTGCCCGATCCGTAATCCCTTTCAACGGTGAGATGGTATAGGGCGGGGCTACGCGTCCCGATCCGCCACCCACAATGACGGGTTCTTCATCCGCGGCCGGGCCGAAGACTGCAATGGAATGAATCCAGGCGGCATCGAGCGGCAGAACGTTTTGATCGTTTTTTAGCAGCACTATACTCTGGGCAGCCGCCTGCCGGGCAAACTTTTTGTGCGCATCGGTCTGCGCATCCATGCCGTAGGTGCCTGTAGGAGCATGGTCGAACAGGCCCAGCCGGAACATGGGTGTCAGGATGCGCAAGACCATATCATCCACGCGGCTCAGCGGCACCTGGCCTGCCTCGATCGCCGACTTGAGCTGTACGTAGTGAACCCCGCCCGGCATTTCCATATCCAAACCGCCGAGCGCCGATTCGATGCTGCTGTGGGTCCCGCCCCAATCGGACATGATCCAGCCGCTAAATCCAAGCTCGCCTTTCAGGATCGTGTTCTGCGTGTCCGGGTTCTCGCAGGCGTAGATGCCGTTGACGAGATTGTAGGAACACATGATTGCACCGACGCCCGCGTCCACCGAGGCTTTGAACGGCGGCAGGTATATTTCATGCTGTGTGCGGATGTCGATCTCCGAGCTGATCGTCATTCGTCGAGTCTCCTGGTCGTTATCGATAAAGTGCTTGGCCGTAGCGATGACGCCCGTGCTCTGGATACCGCGCACGCTGGCAGCGGCCATCTTGGCGGATAGATAGGGATCCTCGCCATACCCTTCGAAATTGCGCCCCGCCTGGGGAACCCGGTCGATATTCATCATCGGGCCCAGTTGGATATTGGCGCCTTTACCGCGTTCTTCTTCCGCCATCGCCACACCGTACTGCTCCATCAAGGCCGTATCCCAACTGGCCGCAATGCTGATCGGAGCCGGAAATGCGGTCACGCTCAGCGCGCCGCCGGCAACCCCCGCCGGGCCATCCTGCAAGTTTAGCGCGGGAATACCCAGGTGAGGGATCGCCGGAACATGGCCGACATAACCGCCTGACCCCGCGCTGCCGCCGTGGATCATGGCGATCTTCTCATCCAAAGTCATGGCGGCCAGGAGCAGCCCGGCGCGCCGATCCGCAGGCAGGGCAGGATCCATCCAGGGCTGCGCATCCGCCCCCGATACAACTGGGGACTTTGCCCGCGCCTGGGACTGGGACATTGCGAACAGGGCGCCCAACAAGGCGAAAACAACGACCAGCGCTATCAGACGGCCGGTATTCAACGAAAGGCGTGACGACATGCGGAATCTCCTTGGATAAACTTAGACCAGCCGTTACAAGCCGAAGATATGGCCAGTGACTCAGCCGGGGCGAATTGTTATATGTTAACTCACCTTACGCACTTTTTGCTCCCGGAGGGGCTGTGCCCCTGCGATTTTCCTTGACAAACACGGCGGGCAACCCTAAAGGGCGCAAAGAACGCGAGCCCGCCTTTGAGCATGGCTGCGTAAGGTGAGATGTTAGGTTGCTTCTCCTTCAAGCCAGTATTCGAATTCAGGATAGATGTCCATCTCGCGAATCTTCAGTTCTGCGGCCCCAAGGATTTTCTCTTCATCGATTGCTATTATAAGGAGCGGTGGCTTGTCTCGATTCAAGGAACCCTGAAGACGGCTTATTATTTTTTTCAATCGAACTTCCAGCAGTTCTACGCCCCACTGCCCGAAATACCACGCAGCCACTGGTGCCCGGCCAACATAGGAATGTAGGGTAAATATAGCTGCCCTGCCCCGCCTGTCCTGACGGTTTCCCTGGCACCGCCCGCCAGGGCAGGTGTGGTCAGGGCGCTCGCTTGCCCCGCATGCTTATTGCGGGGTTGCGGGGTCAAGAGTGGCTTACCCTACATACTTAGAAAGTTCGGGTACTAGCGGAAGCACATCCGGGCGCTCGCCTAAGAAAACGAAGTTCATGAATTAGTTCCCTGGCTTGTCAGCGCCCCGACGTGACAGCCTGCCTGATATTAACGCGGCCATCCCAACAACGATCGTCATGGATACCCAGGATGCCGGGGGAACGGCAACGAACAGGAAAGCGTTTGCCGACCCTGCGGGCCTTACGACAACAAGCTCACTGTAACTGGCCAAAGAGCCCAGTGTGACAACAAGCGTCACGCAATAAAGCGTCGCTCGGGTCACAACCGACCAACGCTTCGAAACCACGTTGGCCCATGCGAGGGCTGCGAACGGGGAGAGCACCCAGATTGTGAAAAGAACCAGCAGGAGAGGTGGAGTGCGCTGACCTGCACGGAGCATCAAACCGAGCGAGCCCATCGCGCCGGCCACGACCGCGATCAAGGACACTGCGTGCAGGAGGCCGAGCAAGCTACCATCGGGTCTTCCCCGGCTCGCTTCAGAAGTTATCTTATCGGGACCATCAATGCTCATTGATCTCTCCTGGTGCCTAACGGGCGTGCCCCGCACGGGTTCATGCGGGCTTGCGCCGGCCACCTATGAATCCGGAAGGGCTTATGAATGCTTCACTCAGATCAATCACCTTGCATGCAATACTCTGACACTCACCGTCTCACTTTTGCCCTTGAGTTCCAGGTCGCGCTTTTCCAGTCCGCCGGTTTCCATCCGCGCTGCATTGAATGTGGCCTCGCTGATTAAGACTTCGCCGGGGCCGGCTTTGGAAGCCAGGCGCGCGGCGATGTTCACATTGTCGCCCAGCGCGGTAAAATCTGCGGAGGCCTTACTTGCTCCGGCAATTGAACCCACCCAGGCGATTCCGGTATGAATCCCAACCCCAACCGGGACCCATGCTCCACCGGGCCCCCCATAGCCCATGACGTGTAACAAAGCCTGCCCGGCTTCCACCGCCTGGCGGGCATGCTCCTTGCCCGCGTAACCGGGGATAAACAGGGAAGTAACTTCATCCCCAACCAATTTGTCAATCAAAGCATCGGCTTGCACCAGGACGTTTATTGCCTCTTCGTAGAAGCGGTTCATCAAGCGGCTGAACTCGGTGGCATTCATTTTCTCGGCCAGCGTGGTCGAGCCGCGCACATCCACGAACAGCATCGTCAGTTCAATTTCCGCGCCGCCCTGGTTATTGGCTGCGAACGATTCACAGGCCATACAAAAGCGCGGGTTTTTGGTGGATGGACGCTTGCCGATAACGCGCATGAGCCGCCCGCCGAAGCCGTGGAAAGGAGCATTACAGATTTTGCAGCGGGGATTAGATGGAATCAGACCAAAAAGATGATGAAGATGGCCAAAGAGTGGCTCGCCGCCTGTCAGGGTTTTGTACCACATCTCATCTATGGTCTTACTCGTTTTTCGTTTAGGGTCATTCGGCTGGGTAGTCTGTTGCATAGCTTCTTCTTTCTGTAGGGTAGTATACGGAAACTGCCCTGATGGTATGACGCTGCGGCGATTTGCTGGGCGGCATTCATGCGCCCGCAGCCAGCGGTTTTACACCGGTTGCGTTTCTGATCAGTTCAACAATAGCCTTCGCCGATGTGCGCATGCTTTGTTCTTTGCCGGAAACGCTGCCTATTTCAATCGTTTCACCGTCTTCCAGTGCAACCAGGATATAAGAACGAACAACATCGGCTGAAACCGTAGGAGTTGGGGAGGAGGCATTGACCTTCAACACTCTCGAAAATGGAATCTGGCGCGCGTCTGGCCCATCGCCTACTACCAAGAGTCGCGAGTTGAGATCCAGAAATATGAAAGCTCGGCGTAAGGAGCGAGCTGTAGCAAAAAAAGTTGCTGCAACGAGGACGCCCGCTCCCAAAGCGGTGCCTATCTGCTCCCCCATTTCTTTGCCGCTCTGCCAATTAATCACAGCCCTGACAATGACGGCGAGCAAGCCGAGCTCGAACGCGCCCAGAACGATAATAACAAGCCAGTTGAAAAACCTGCGCGGCTTGATCACGATGCGGTCATCTTTCGTCTTCAAGCAGGTCGCGCCGTCCATTGCGATTGGGGCAAAGCCAGTCGCGCTCATCAGGCGAATGTTCAGCATATCGGCCACCATCAACCCGGCCAGCAGAATGACAGGGCTGCTCAGGACAGCGAAGCAACCAATCAGAGGTGTGAATCCTTCCATATTCCAAGTTCTCCTGGATGTTGAGGATAGCCCGCCGAATTCAGGAGGCGCAGCTGACTCGCTTGCACGGGCTTTATTAGGTTGCGTTAAATTGCACCCGACTTAATGGGTGTTCGCAGTCTTGACCCGAGCACGAAAGCGAAATTAGCAGAACAACTTATTGTCACATCGGGGTTACCAATTGAAAGTAATTTCCGTCCGGGTCGGCCAGGGTCGCAATCCACCCGCCGCCCATTTCATAGGGTTCTCTAATGACTACGGCGCCGGCGGCTTTAATTCTCTCAAACTCATCTTTGACCTGCGCGGTTTCGAAATTAAACATCACGCGCCCGGGGTCTTTGGTGTTACCTCCCATTTCGGAATGCTCTAATAGGGAGAAATATGCCCCTCCAACTTGCCATCCAAAGAAGCCGTTCTCATTATCGGTCATGTCCGCTGGCTTTCCAATGACCTTTTCATAGAAGGCAGCTAACGTCTTGAGTTGTTTGGTTCCGATCATCACGGAATTCAGGTTTAACATACTGAGCGCATCCTTTCTGAAAGAAAATCGGTGGCGTCCTTCAAGGTAGCTGGTCTTATTATAACCAGCATCGCAATGGTGGATGTATCTTACTCGCAATGACAGACGGATTGGCATAAAGAGCCGCCGAACGGTTTGCATATGCCCCGTGTGATCTTCACGGGGGAGTGGCAGATGGGCGGGCGTGGATAAGGCTTTGGGAGCAGATAAAATCAGAATGATCCTGTTTTGACTTCTCCCGCGCGTTTGAAATTAGCAATCATTACTCCACTTGGTGATGACTTGGATTCAACCAATGCATAGGCAGCAGGAATAGTACCTTTATCAAACAAGCGTTTTCCCACACCGAGTGTCACAGGAAATATTTTGAGCCAAAATTCGTCTACCAAATCATGCTCCAATAACGTCTGAATGAGATTGCTGCTACCATGCACTTGTAATTCAGGGCCATCTTGTTCTTTGAGCTTTTTTATTTCCTTTACAACGTCACCACTTAAAAAGACCGACTTACTCCACTCGTGTGTTGTAAGTGTATTCGAAGCAACATACTTTGTTGCTTTGTTGATGCCAGCGCCTTCATCTTCATGATGTGGCCAATATGCTGCAAATATCTCAAAAGTTTTTCTGCCTAACAATAAATCAAAGGGGCCACTCATCTGCTCCCCCATTACTTTGCCTAAAGAATCATCAAAGTATGGAACTGTCCATCCACCATACTTGAAATTGCCGCTGTCATCCTCTTCTGGACCACCGGGCGCCTGCATAACGCCATCAAGTGCAACAAAAGTTAAAACAATGATTTTTCTCATGTACGACTCCTGATATGACTTTAGTGGTATGGAAGCGCCCCAACTCTGCTTATGCGGCGAATTTGCTGCATAAGCCATTATAGGCCGAAAATCTTCTGTTAAAGAAGTTATCCCGGGAACCTTCCGGGAGAATCTTTGGACCTAATTCACTTTGACCGTCAAAATATAACTGGTCACAGCGCCGGCGCGCGGGACGACCTGGATGATGTAGTCCTGGGTGGCAGGCAGGGTCATGTCGAAGCTGGTCTGCTCGGTCACGTAGCGCAGGTAGGGCTGGCCGTCCTGGTAGCCGTACATGCTGAGTACGGCGTTGCCGCCGGGAGCGTCCAGGGTCAGGTGGATCTTCTGGCCGGCGCTGGCGCGCAATACGTAGGCAACGTTCAACCCGCCCGGGGTGGTGCCGCTGCGTGTGGCGGAGATGGCGCCCGGGTCGAAATTGATGCGGGCCGGGGCGCTGATGTTCAGGGTAAAGTTCTCGGTGGTGGCCCCGCCATAGACCTGCACCAGGTAATCCTGTGTGCTTGGCAGTATGGTCTGCCAGGAAGTCGTTCTCTGCGAGGCCGGCAACAAGACCACTCCGTTATTCCGCCCGACGACGGAAAAGGTCACGTCATTGTTGAGCGAAGCGGCGGAGATCATCAGCGGCTGGCTGGCGGCAGCACCGAGGATAAAGTTCTGCACCTGGCCGGCTTGGATCTGGCCGTCTACTAGGCCGGAAGTGGCGCCGGTTGCGAAGTTGACGCGCACTCCACCCGGCAAACCGGCGGGCGGGGTGGTTGGCGTAGGCGGCGGCAGTGTGGCGGTGGGGGGCAGGGCGGTTGCCTCGGCGGTGGGCGAGGCCAGGGGCGTCTGCGCCCCCAGCGTCATGGCGACGGTTGTAGCCACCAGTCCCGGTGAGATGGTGGCCGCGTTGCCGGATACTCCGCAGGCCATGATTAATGCCGAAGCCAGCACGAGCGCGGCCAGCGGTTTGATCTCTTTGACAAACATCCTTTTCATGGTTCCTCCTTTTGAACAACCCATTGTAGCGCTCTGTATACAGGCTGTCATGCATCCGGGCCCTGATTCTAACCAGATATTAAGAAGAGCTCACAGCAGTTCAGCCGCCTGCCAGCCGCGCATGGATTCGTTGTTATTGGATCACCAGGATGTCGTCCGTCTAATTAACTCACCTTACGCACTTCTTGCTCCCGGAGGGGCTGTGCCCCTGCGATTTTCCTTGCCAAACACGGCGGGCAACCCTAAAGGGCGCAAAGAACGCGAGCCCGCCTTTGAGCATGGCTGCGTAAGGTGGGTAATTAAGTAACTGTAGGGCGGCTGGATCTATATATTAATGCCACGCGCCCAGGATGGCGCCAAAGAGCACGTAGGTGATCAGGTGGTTGCCCGCTTCGAGCACCCAGGCCTTTAATTGGCCCGCGAAGACTTTGTTGGTCAGGCTCGAGGGTGCGACGAAGCCGAGCCACAGGAAGAAGCCGGTCAGTGCGCCGGAGGCCAGGGTCGCGCCGCCCGGCGTCATGCTGCCCATGGCATTCACCATCAGGGCCATGAAGATGGCTTGGACAACCGAGGCAATAATCGTCAACCCGAACGTTTTTACCATGGCGGCAGTACCAGTCATACCGGGACCGGCGTTTTCCGATCTGCCGATGGCTTTCCACCACATCGGGTAAAAGACTTTCTCGCTAAACCAGATGAACCCAACAATCAGACTGACGATGACGCAGACAACAACAGCCAACCAGTTAATCGAAGCAAAGTTCATTTCGGCCTCCTTGGTAATTGGGACCGGCGCGCGCCGATCTATTATCGATTATAACCTGAATATTTGTTCTAATATACGGCTGGCAGGCATTATTTTTGTGAATGCGGCCGGCCAACGCCAGGTATCAGCCCGGTTTCAACAGAGCCTCGATCTGTCCACAGTGTTCGTGCTCGTGCCGGGCCATCCGCTGCACGTAACTCAGTACCGTTTGTTCGCGCCCCAGTGTGGTTGCGGTAAACGTCGCTGCGCGCGACCAACCGGCGCCGGGGAGCATGTTCAACGACTCGACGAGTTCCTGGCGCTGCCGGGTAAAGGCTTGTAACGATGGGCGAAAATCCAGTCCGGGGTAATTTGTTTTTCTGATCCATGTCCGTGGGGAGACGTATCGCAATGTGGGATGGTCCTGCGTGATCATTGCCATAATGCTTTTCCCCCAAACATCCGCGCAGGCACGCAAATGTGCCAGGATATCATTGGCCGACCAGGCGTTTTCATCCGGTTCAAACTGCAGCCGCGCAGCAGGGAGGCCCACACTCGCGGCGGCGATGCGACCGGGCGTCTCTACGAGCAACTTGAGCAGCCTCTCAGTGTCGGTTGAAGAGCCTTGCGGCCCGGCAGTCATACCCTGCACTTTATAGCGTCCTTTCGAAAACAGCCGCCCCGGTTCTTCAAATAGCCTGTCCCAACGTATGTAGTGGGGGGCGCGCTGCGTTGCGCATAAGCACAACATAGCGCACGCGGGTCATTTGGCTGGCTTGTTTTTCTTTCGATCCTTTTTATCCTTCTCAGCCGTATCCAGGTCCTTTTCGATATCGCGCTGAAAGTCCCAGGTGAGATATTCGAGGCTCATCGGCAGCGAGAGTTCGAGCGTATACAGGAACTGGATCTCGGTTTTTACCTTCCTTGGCGAGCATTGCAGGACGTGGCCGCCTTTTTGCCGGTCTGTGGAGAGAAAATGCAGGTGGAACCCGGGCACACTGACCGAAGACATGAACGACGGGGTGTAGAAACCAATGCAGGTACCCTCGACCTCGGGGAATTCAAACACCGGCTGGTCTTTGGTCACTTCTACCAGAGGACGATAAACCAATTGTTTTGGCACCGAACGGGTCTTGACCAGGCTAAACAGGCCCTCGATGCGAAAGGCGTAGAACAGGTTGGGAGAGGGCATCAGGTTCGTGAGCCACTGCTGCAGGGCTTCATAAGAGAGTTCATTATCGGATTCTTCGTAGCTCATGGCGTGAAAGAAGGTGACACATGCAAACGGCGTCTGCACGGCGTCGTCCACCAGGTTGACGCTGCCGTCGGAAGCCGCCTGGTAGACCTGCCCGTCCAGCAACATCATCTCGCCGTCCAGGTCGTTGAAGGTGCCCAGGCCGAAATCGCCATATTTCTTGATCTCGGACATCGGGATGGTCTGTTCGTAGATGCCTTCCACCAGCGCGTTGATCGGCGCGCACAAGTAGACGCGGTTCTTCGTGAGGATCGAATCCGTTCTTCTTTTCATTGGAACCTTCCTTGTTTTCAAGCATCCTAAAATATTCTACTGCTTTTTTGTGCGAATCAATCAACCGGTTGCTTGTTTGCCGGCGTTAGGGGCCGGGCTGCACTACTTGTTTATTGAATACAAAAGAAACGGCCCCTTTTCATCCTGGCCTTCTTTTTCAAAAGCCATGCCGATATTTCCGGCGACCCTGATCGAGGCCTGATTTTCCGGATCGATCAGGCAGATCAAGCGTGCTAACGCTAACCGTTCAAAACCATAGTCCAGGATGGCCTGGGCCGCCTCTGTGCCCAACCCTTGCCGCCAATAGGCTTTGTCGATCAAATAGGCCACCTCGACTTCATCCAGGCCGTCGATCGTCCAGGGCAATAGGCCGCAGCGTCCGATGAATTTTCCTGTCTCTTTGTAAATGGTGGCCCAGAGCCCCAGTTCGGGGCGTTTTGGATGCCCGTGCAGGAACCATTCCAGTTCTTCCTTTGTTTCCGTGTAGGTCAACGTGCCTTCGGGGAAGTAGCGCCGGGTCTCCGGGTCGCTGTAGAGCGCAAATAAAGGCTCGAGATCATCCGGCAACAGGCGCCTGAGTAGCAGCCGCTCGGTTTCAAGGATTTTCATCGGTATGCCGGGTGCCTTGCTAACGGCGCATGAGCGCATTTGCGAGCAGGCCAAAGGCCAGCGCGGATGCGCCCAGGCAAATGCCAACGCCTGTCCAGTTGGCGTTGAAAAAAGCGAACAGCGCGGCGATAAAACCGGCATATCCGATCACCAGATTGGCAACGAGCGAAAGACCAAGAATACGATCGAATTTATTGAGGGTGGTGTTCATCGAGTGTTCTCCTTTCGATTTATGGAAGAGGCACCCCGATACCTACGGGGCCGCCGACGCTTCGGCTGAATCCTGGCTTTCTCCCAGCGCATTCACGGCGCTGACGACGTAGTAATAGGTGCTTCCGGCGGTGATCTGTGTATCCACATATTCGGGCAGCGCGATGCCCGTTGCGACGCTCGTATACGGGCCGCCGGGCTGGTCTGAGCGCTTGATATTATAGGAATCCGCCTGCGGCGAAAAATCCCAGTTGACCAGGACCTTCGCGGCGTTGACCCTGGCTGAAGGGTTGGCCGGCACGGCCGGGGGCGCGGAAGTTTTCTGTGGGTCGATCCAGGTGAACGTGGCCGCGCTCCCGCTTGGGAGTATGTAAGCAAATGCCTGGTCGCCGTAATTGACTGCAAATGGTCTGTCGGTGCTGCTGGTATTGGATACAACCAGCACCTTCGAACCGTCCGGGTTTTTGAAGGCCGTGGTTTCCGGGCTTCCATACTGGAACGACGACGAGGCAATGCGGTACGCGCCGGAGACGACGAATTTGCTGGCATGCCCGATGGCGTAATAATCATAATTGAACGTAAAGCCGGTTTCCAGTTTTGGGTCGATGGTGACGAAGCCGTAGCAAGTTCCGCAGCCGCCCGTATGCGGGCCATTGGCTTTATCCAGGGCAAGGTTCCACATAATCACGGTTTTGGCCCAGTTGCGCGTGGCGCCGATCAGCACGTCTTTCATGTCGCGTTTCATACCCTCGCCGACGCTGGGAATCCACGCACCGCTGCTGCATTCGGTGAAATAAATATCCCTGTCCGGGTGGGCATCATGGACCAGCTGCTGGCCCAGCGCAACCCCGGCGTAACAATGAAAGGCCGAACCGGCGATGAAGGCTTTGGCCTGCGGGTCGTTGAGAACCTCGATCGGGTATTTCCATTCGTTCCAGTTATGGTCCCAGACGAGGATCTTCGTCTTGATGCCGGCGGCCGCAAAGGCCGGGCCAAGATGGTTTTTGACAAACTCAGCTTCGTCTGCCGGTTCGAGGCGCATCCCGGGGTAGCTGTTGGGTTCGTAATGCGGCTCGTTCTGCGGCGTGACGGCATAGACATGGATATTTTCCGCCTGGTAGGCCTGGATAAATTTCACATAGTAGTTGGCGTAGGCCTCATAATACTGGCTCTTCAGAGTGCCGTTCAAGAGCGAAGCGCTGCTTTTCATCCATGCCGGGGCGCTCCAGGGAGAAGCGATGATTTTTAGCTCCGGGTTGATCTTGAGCGCTCCCTGCAGGGCCGGGATGATATAGGCCCTGTCATGCTCGATCGAGAAATGCGCCAGGTCCGCGTCGGCCTGCCCGGCGGGCATGTCGTCGTAGGTATAGGGCTCGCCATGGACAAAGTCGCTGGCGCCCATCGGCAGGCGCAGGGCGCTGATACCAATCCCATCGGCGGGGGAGAACAACGCAGACATCACGCCCGCGCGTTGTGTTTCGCTCAACTGGGTGTAGATCAGCCAGGCGGATGAATCCGTCATCGCCGCGCCGAAGCCATCCATTTGCTGGTACCGGTTGTTCTCGTTGACGTAGATTACCTGCGTACCATCCTTATTGACGCCGGCAGCCGGCGCAAAGGACAGGTCCGGCTGGGGCGCAAGCAAGCTGGATTGGTCCGCGGATGTAAACCAGATTTTGACGGCACCCGCTTTTGGCGGCTCAGGCGTGGGTGTACTGGTGGGCAGCGCAACCGTTGGGGTTGGGGAGGCAGGCAATCCTGGGACGGCCGCGCAGCCGGCGGTGAGCGCGGCCAGCAACAGGATGCCCGAGAGCATCGTTAGATGGTGCTGGATGTATCGAAAAAGAGGTTTCATTGTTCGAACCTTTCTAAATGGAACGCGGATTACGCGGGCCAGACGGATTCTCGTGGATTTTCTGGATCTATCCGCGAGAATCTTTGTAATCTGCGGCATACCCGAGGGGCACACGTCCACGTTCTATAACACCACTTGATGTCCGGTAGCCATTTTATTTTGCCCGCCAGAGCGTGGCGTACTTCTTGCGGTACTTGAGGTCTGGTTCGGTCTCGATCAGTTCGAGGGCCTGCTGTTTTATTTTCTCGTCCCGGACTGTGTCGTAAAGCTTGCTGAAGTCAGCGATGATGTCGTAGCGGATCAGGGTACAGTTCTTCTCGGCGCTGCATTCTTCGAAGCGCTGCGCAAGCCCGGCCGCCAGCATTTCCCGCTGTTCCTTCCCGGTCGCGCCGACTTTCCAGAGGGCTTGCATGGTGTGCCGGGCGGTGACGAAGCGTTCGTCCTTGGTAACCGCCAGTAAGGACGCGAAATCCTTGAGCATGCGCTTCTGCGGGTCGCTCTTCGCCAGGTTGCAGAGCAGCTGGGCCGCGATGGCGCGGTTATGGTTGTCTTTATGGCGCAGTTTTCCCAGTACCTCGTCCCACACCTCGTACGCCCAGTCCACCGGTTTGTCGGTCAGGTTGAGGATATGGGAAAAAGCGTCGTTTTGTAACTGCCTGTCTTCAGACCAGAGATTGTCGAGGCTGGTGCGGACGGTTGTGTCCATGTGAGGCTCCTGTCAATGCACAAATGAAAGTAGGGGCACGGCGCCGGTGGTTGAGTAGTGGCGCCGTGCCCCTATGGGTTATTGTTGGTTTTTGAAATATTTGGACAGCAAATCGGAAAGATCGGCGTCGGTATGCGTGCGCAGGATGCGGAAGAAATCCGCCGAACTGGCGATTTTGCCATCCATCTGCGTAGCGTAATCTTGCAGGAAGGCGAAGAAGGCTGCGTCGCCGATCTTCTGGCGCAAATCCTCATGGAAGTGCGCGCCCATGCGATAGACAGCATTCATGTATTGTGGTTCGCTGCCGCTGTCGGCGAGAGGCGTATCCACGTGGCCGGCCGGCTGGTAGTAATCGACGCGCACCGACCACCACCAGCCGACGTCGGCCGGGTAGTTCTTTTCATAGAATAGTTTTTCAGAATAGCTGGCCAGCGATTCGTCCAGCCAGGGTTCAAGGGCCTGGTCGCTGGCCACGCGCCCGAACCACCACTGGTGCGAGGTCTCGTGCGCGGCCACCATCACCAGGTAATTCTTGTCGGTATTATCGTACAGGTTATAGAAGGAGTTGCTCAGGAAGAACAGGCCGTCGTACTCCATACCGTCGTTGAAATCTCCCTGGATGACGGCGAGCGTGGGATGCGGGTAGGGGCCGAACAACTCTGTATAGGTCTGCACGGCTTTGACAGTGGCATCCAGCGCGGCCTGCGCGGAGACTTTATTGATGTCGCCCAGATAGTAGCTGTAGACGGTTACCTCGCCGACTTGCTGGCTGAGGACCTGGAACTGGCGGCCCATCGAGAAGGAAAAGTTACGCGCACCATCCAGCCGGTAACGTGTGCCATCGTTGACCACTTCGGGCGAACCGCTGGCGGCCACCACCGGCAAGTTGGCGCTGTCGCTGAAGCGCAGGGTCACATCGAAATCGGCCAGCGGATAGACGAGATGCTCACCATAGAACCAGGGCTTGTGCAAGACCCAGCCTGTGCCCGGGACGTACGGCACGACGAACGGGTACCAATCCACCAGGTTGACCTGGCGCTGGGCCACGCCGAATATCTGCGGGCGCACGACGTTCGGATCGCCCTGGACGATCTCGGGCAGGTTCAGGGTATAGCTCAGGCCGAGTTTGACGCTCTCGCCGCTGGCCAGCGGCGCGGGCAGGGTTATGTCCAGGTTCTGACCGGTCAATGTGTACGTGCCGACCTCCTGGCCGTTGACCGAGACGGAGCCCAGCGCGAAGACGCTATTGATCAGGTTCGGTTCGACCGCCAGGAGGATGTCGTTCAGGCTTTCGGCGCTGGTATTGGGGTAGGTGATGTCCTGCACGACCTTGAGCGTTTTGGCTTCATAATCCATGCTGGCGTCGATGACGTACAATGGGCGTAGTTCCGGGGCGGGCGTGGCTGTTGGGCTGGCCGTTGGCGTAGCAGTCTCGACGGGGGCCAGCGTTGGGCCGAAGGTAAAGGTCGGTAACGGCGCGACAGCCCCGGGGGGAGTCTGCGTCCAGATGGTGGACGGATCCGGCGTAACGGTGACAACGTCGGGCAGGACGGCGGCGTTGCATGAACTCAGGAAAAGAAGAATGAAGAAAGAAGTGAAAAGGAAAAAGGGAGAAGCGAGAAGGGAGAAGGAAAGGCGGGGAAGAGGCATGGGTCACCTGTAGTAGAAATAGGCCCGGACCAGGTCGGAGTAGTCTGTGCTGGTATGCTGGCTGAGGATGTAGAAGAAAGCATCGGCGCTGGAGATGCTGCCGCGCTCGCGGGCGTAGTAGTCTTGCAGGAAGGCGAAGAAGGCCGCGTCGCCGATGCGCAGGCGCAGACTGTCCAGGAAGTTTGCACCGTTGAAGTATACAGCATTGACGTAGGCACGGAAGCCGGCGGTATCGTAGACGCGCGAATCGACCCAGCCGCTGGGGTTGTAGAAATTGACGCGGAAGTTCCACCACCAGTTGACCAGCGTCGGGTAATTGCTCTCGTAAAAGATGTGTTCGCTGTAGGTTGCCATGGCTTCGTCGAGCCAGGGTTCGGTGGCCTGGTTGTTGGCCACCGCGCCGTACCACCACTGGTGGGCTGTCTCGTGCACAGCAATGACCGAGAGGTTGTTGCGTACAGTGCCGTCGTAGTTGCGATAGAAGCTGCGCGCAAGAAAGTACAGGCCATCGCTTTCGAGCCCGTCATTCAAGTCGGTTTCGACGACGGTCAGCGACGTGTGCGCGTAGAGACCAAAGGACGAGCTGTAGGTGTTGACGGCCATCTGGGTGAGCTGCAGCACCATGGCAGCGGCGTTGGCGTCTTCGGGGAAATAATAATTATAGATGCTGACGCCGTTGGCATCCGCGCTGCTCATCAGAAATTCATAGCTGGCCGAAATGGTGAAGTTACGCGCATTGGGCAGGACGTAGACCAGCGCGCCGTTCTCGAGGGAGGCCGGCGCAGAGGCGGCCACCACCGGCGGACCGGCCTCGTCTGCAAAACTCAGGCTGACGCGGAAGTCCGCGATCGGGTAAACCAGGTTTTCTCCATATGCGTACGGGTCGGGCAAAAGCCAGCCTGCGCTGCCATAAGGCACGACGAAGGGGTACCAGTCGATCAGATTCGTCTCGCGCGCCGTATAACCGAAATTCTCATATTTTCCCGCGCTATAGGGCAGCGCCAGGCTGTAACCGATGCCAAGCTTGACGGCCTGCCCGGGCTGGAGCGGCGCAGACAGGTTGACCGTCAGCCATTGGCCGGAGAGGCTGTAATCGCTCCAGGCCTGGTCGTTGACCGAGAGCGATTGCAGATTGAAGACACCGCTCCACAGGTTGGCATTGACTCCCAGGACGATGCTGGCGAGCGCCGTGCCGGAAGTGTTGGGGTAGATCACATTTTCGCTGACGGCGGTGGTATGGCCGGCGTAGTCAATCAGGACGTTCAGGGCGTACTGTGGCTTATCGCCGGCAACCGGCGGCGAGGCGGACGTGTCGGTTGGTAATTCGGTTGGAGGTGTTGAGCCGGTCGGCGCGTCGGTGGGGACGGGTATATCGGTCGGCAGGGCCGTGGGTAGCGGTGTAAGAGTCGCCGGCGGCTCGCTGGTGATCGGGGGCAGCGCTGTGATCAGCGGCGCCTGGAAGGGGGTGACCGTGGGCTGGGAATTGGGTGTGACGAGCACGAAGCCCACGCCTGGCTGCGGGTCGGTGGAGGTGACGATGGTGGTTGCGGTGGCGCAGGAAATTGTGAAAAAGAGCAGGGAAAGGGAAATCAGGAATGAGTAAGAAGGGAGAAGGGGGAAAGGGGAAGGGCGGCGAGGTTGGTTCATGATGGATCGGGCTGATTATAACGCGTTGGCTTTTTTAACGCGAACGAGCCGGCTTTGGTTCCGACTCGATTATATTGCTCTCTCCGCCGTCCCCGGCGGAGTTTTCTAAAGCAACTCTCTTACATCATCCAGTTCAATAATTGCAGGTATATCCTGATCATAAAAGCAGGCACTCGAATACTTGTAGTCCCACCGATTTTCAGCCAAGACAAACTATTCAGTGCAATGTCTGCGTATTTTGGCCCAGAAAACGGGTGTTTCCAGCCACATATGCTGGTAGTGATAAAGTACAAATGATCCGGATCGTGAAATGAGTTGAATGTCATGGATGATGGCGCCTGGAGTACTGGGAGTAAGGTTACCTTTTCCCCCGCTTGAGCAAAAACACCACCAGGAAAATCCCCGTGGCCGTTAGCACAATCGCCGAACCGGAAACGATGTTGAGATAATAGCTCAAGTATAAGCCAACGATGGACGAAACCCCGCCCAGCGCGGCCGAGACCAGCATCATGGATGACAGGCGTTTCGTCAGCAAATAGGCCGTGGCGGCGGGTGTGACCAGCATGGCGGCGGCCAGCCCTGCCCCGACGGTTTGCAGGGAAACGACGATCGTGACGGCCAGCAGGATCAGCATCACGTTGCGCAGCAACTCGGCCGGCAGGCGCAGCGTGGCGGCCAGCACCGGATCGAAAGAGATGACCATGAAAGGCCGGTAGAGCAGGAAGACCGTCAGCAGGACCAGCAGTCCCAGCCCGGCGGTCAGCCACAGGTCGGTGGGCGAGACGCCCAACACGTTGCCGAACAGGATGTGGCTTAGGTCAACGGCGTAGGTGCGGATGGAGGAAATGATCGCCACACCCAGCGAGAGTGCGGCGGCAAACAGGATGCCGATGGCCGTATCTTCCTTGATCGTGCCCTGGCGCGAAAAGTAGCCGATGCTGACGGCCACTACCACCGCAGCCACCAGCGCGCCGATCAGCAGATTGCCGCCAAAGATATAGGCAATGGCAATGCCCGGCAGGATGGCGTGCGCCAGCGCGTCGCCCAGGAAGGCCATGCCGCGCAGAACGACGTAGGTGCCGATCACGGCGCACAGGATGCCGACCATGGTTCCGGCCAGCAGTCCGCGCTGCATGAAGGCGTAGGTGAGAGGTTCTAAGAGGAAGTTCATAGAAATTTGCGATTTTCGATTTTTGATTTACGATTATTTCCGCGATCTGAGGGTTTTGATGGATGCAACGGTCATGGCAAGTAGTTCGTTCCCTTCTTTGGAAAGGGCTGGAATCTCCGGTAATGGCGATACTTCTTGAAGGATTTCGAGCCAGTAAAGGGTTTCATCAGCTTCTTCTTCAACGATTTTGAGTTTGTTGATCATATCGGGCGTCGATTTAGCGCGGCAGGCTGCCCGATAATTTGCGCCGACGGAGGTGGCAGAGCGGATGATCTGGCGCGCAAGAATGTCGGCTGTTCTGCTTCTGGGAAAATTCTCTGTCATTCGTATGATATTGACGCCAAACTTCTTTGTGCGTTCCTTGAATGTTTTCTCATCCATTGATATCATCTCTGTCCACAGCCTTAATCGGAAATCGTCAATCAGAAATCGTAAATTGCTCTTGCTCTTCCGGCGGACAGCACTCATCCACCAGCATGACCCCGTTTTCCATGACCATTAAAGAGTTGCCAAAGGCGCGCGCCAGGTTTTCGCGCGTCAGCACTTCCTGCGGCGGGCCGTAAGCGACGAGACGTTTGTTGAGCAGGATGACCGCGTCGAAACGGCTGGCAGCCAGGTTCAGGTCGTGCGTCGAGATGATGGCGGTTACCTGCCGCTCGCGCAGGTGGTCGAGCAGGGCGAAGGTCGTTTCCTGGGTGGTGACGTCCACGCCGGTGAAGGGTTCGTCCATCAGCAGGATGTGAGGGTCCTGCGCCAGCGCGCGCGCCAGGAAGACACGCTGCTGCTGGCCGCCTGAAAGGTCGCTAATCGAGGTTTTTGCCAGGCTGGCAACGCCCATCTCGTCCAGGCCGCGTTCCACGGCCTCGTGGTCGGCGCGGTTGGGCCGGGCGAACCAGCCGCGTGTGCCAAAGCGCCCCATCATGACCACGTCACGCACGGTGACCGGAAAGCGCCAGTCGACTTCTTCACGCTGCGGGATGTAGGCCACGCAGTCCTTGTGGTGGCCGAGCGGCAGGCCGTGGATCAAAATCTGCCCGCTTTGCAACGGCAGCAGGCCCACCAGCGCTTTGAACAGGGTCGATTTGCCCGCGCCGTTCGGCCCTACCACCGCGATGCGCGCGCCATGCGCGGCCTGAAAACTGACCTCGTGCAAGACGGTCTTTTCTCCATAGGCAACGCTGATGTTATCAACTTCAAGTCGGTCAGGGATGTGGGTCATATTTGTGCCCGCGTACGGACGAACGTGGATTTTTGTTTGGCCGCAGTTATACTGCGGCCTGTTGTTCGCTTGTTATTATAGTTCAAATCAAAGTCGAGCCGGTACGAACCACACAGGGCTTACCCTTCCGCGAGCAAACAGAAAAAGAAAAGGGCGGTGGGCTATACCCACCGCCCCGAAAACATTATTTACAGACTTTTACAAGTCTGAGATGCTTTAGTAGATCTCAAAGCCGTCACAGACAACTCCGAAACCCGTGGATGCGGAATTCTTGGTGTGAAGCACCTTAATCTGGACAATGTGCTGCCCGTACGTCAGGTTCGGTATGATCACGCGATATCGCCATTGCTGACTGGCTCTATACAGGTCCACCGTTTTCACTGGTACGCCGTCCACATAGATCAGGGCCTTCCCGTAGATTGGCCCGCGCGCCGTTACCCAATTGAATCGCGTGCCTAAGAACGAGAATTGCAAGGTTGCATTCTTCACGCTCGAAATCCGGTACGCGTTAAACCGCGCGTGTTTATCGACCAAGCCCAACCAGCTCTCATAGCTGTACATTCCGCTGATGCCAATGTTGTTGTCGTCATACGTCGTCGATCCGACTTTGAAGCCATCCACAACTACCCACTTGTCGCTCGAAGCCGCATTGCGGGCATTCATGGCTTTGATGATGATCGTATGTGCCGTGTTCTTGAGACCCGTGATCACGATGGGGTATTGCCAATTTGCCGTGGCGCTATAAAGGTCGATAGTTTTCTTCAGCGCGCCATCCACGTAGACTTTGGCTTTGCCCTGGTCCGGGCCAACATAAGTAATCCATGTAACATTGGTGAATTTTTGGATTGGTTTCAGCGTAAACGCGCCCGATCTGGACATGCGATACTTGCCACCAAAGGCATTGGGGTCCTGGGCACCAATCCAGCTATCGTATCGGATTGCGTAACTCTGGTTCCAGATCAACTCCGAGTCTTGGCGCTCTGGTTGGACCGTGACGTAGACGTTGATCTGGTCTGAGAGCACACCGTCGGTGACTTGCACGACGAACGAATCGGCGCCGCTGTAGTGGATGTACGGCACGTAAGAGATAACGCCTGCGCTCGCACCCGCCGTTCCGTAAACAGGCGCAGAGAAAATACTCCAGGTCAACGGGTCGCCGTTGGCGTCGGTAGCGTGCAGCGTCAACGCGAAAGGTGTCGGGCTGGCGTCTTCGGACATAGTGATATTGATGCTGGTGCCTTCGGTGATGACCGGCGCGGTATTGGGCAGCGTTGCCGTGGCGTCGTCGCTGTTTACATTATTAGTGGGCGCAACGCCAACGTGATTGGGGCCGCCCTCGGTTCCCGCGTAACTCAACACGGTGGCAGTGTTGACGATAGACGTCCCTGCAGTCAGGTTCGCGGCGATTTGCAGGTCGTAGGTGATGACAATGGTGTTTTGACCAGTGGTCGCGTCGTAAACATGCGCCGCGCCTTGCGTTGGGCTTTCATCATTGAAAATGATCCCAGCGTCAAACAAGCCGGACGGTTCGGTGGCCGTGCTGCCGACGGGTGTAAAGCTGATAGCCGCCCCATCCCCGCGCCGCGCCTGAAGGTTGATTCCGCCAGCCGGGATGACCAAGTCAGCCGGGAGGCTGTCTTTGACGGAAACATCGAAAGCGCCCAGGCTACTGTGCCCCAGGTTTTCAAACACAACGGCAAAAGTCACCAGATCCCCGCTATTTACGTTTGCGATGTCGGAATTAATCAGGCTGGTACCCGGGTCGTTATCGCCGGAGGCGATTACGCCGCTCCAGGAGGGGTTGCTGCCCGGGGCGTTGAAGGTAACGGGGCCGGGCGGATTGGGGGTAAAGACGGCAGCGGCGTTGTTGCTGGCGACCACACCTTTGCGCAGGGAAATGCCCGGTTCCTTGAGCGTAAACTGGTCGGTACCAATGTACAGATGTTGGTAGGAATTAGTTGTATCTTCCAGCCCAAGCCCGAGGTTGGTCAGCACCGCGCCGTCAACGTAGGGGGCATCCGAGACGGTCACGGTAAAGAGGATATCAACTTCGCTGGTGGTATCGGTTAAGTCGTCGAAGCTGCCAAAGTCAAACGACAGTCCGTTGGTCGCATCGGCGTTGATGGTTGGGGTAGGAGCAGCCAGCAGCGCAGTGTTCAGCGTGCTGGTGGAATCATATTGGGCGTGACCGGCTGCCGGAGGAGTCCCACTGCTCATATTGTCGAAGGCGGTTATTTCGGCGGCGTCGAAGATCGGCAGTGGCAGGAAGTCGATCAGCACCAGATTGTCAGAATCGCTTGAAGGCAGCGATTGACTCAGGCGGAAGGTGATGGTATCGCCGGGTTGAACCGCTGCGGGCGTGGTGAAAGGGCTACTGAAAGAGGTCGAGCCATTGACAGCGTAAATCGATTTGTCTAGCCCATCGTAGACGATCTTGATCTTCTGGGCGCTGTCGTTACTCTGGTTGCCCAGAACAGTCGTAATGGTGGTGTCGTCGCGGAGAGTGCCGTCGAGCACAACCGAGTTGAAGAGCACATCCCCGTGATCGACGCTTTGATCGCCGGAAGGATAATCATCCGAAAAATCTTCCTGGATGGTGGCGTAGAAGGTAATCGTTCCAACAGCAGGCACAGCGCCTGTTGCGCCGGCTTCGCCGCCTTGCAGAATGCCATCGACGAGGGCTGCGTTCGTCATGGCCTTGGAAATATCGAAAGTCAACGTGGTGCTGCCGTCCGTGCCGTCGGCTGGGGTTCCAGAATTTCCGATCTGCGATTCGTCAATGATTAAATCATCGCCGGGAGCCGCTGCGCCTGGGGGGGCAGTATAAGTAAAATTCTGGTCTATGAGGGTCGTGTTGCGGTCGCTGACCGAGAAGATGGGCGGGAAATCTCCGCCGGGATTGTCGAAGCGCTGGCCGTCGGTCAGCACGTCGGTGAGTTTCAGGTCGCCGTAGGTGAAGTAATCCGAGATTTGGAAATCGAGGGTGTATTTCAACAGGTCGCCGGGGCTGTATCCGGGCGCCCCATTATCCGTTTCGATGGCGACCAATTTCTGCACGGCGATGGAGCGGATGTTCAGCTCGTTCAACGTGACACAGTCACCCGGACAAAGAGGCCCGTTGGCAATCCCATTATCCGGGCCGCCAGGGTCGCGCGTATCGACTGGGGTCCAGTCTCCAATTGCGGTGCCGGTATTGTCGGCCACGGCCGAGGCCCCGGTGATTGGGTCGAGCACCGGGTTGCTGTCCCCGTCGAATTCTGGGATATAGAAATCAACGGTGATTGTGGTGGTCGATCCGCTGGCTAGCGAAGCAAATTGGGTCACCAACTGAGCGCCATTTGATGCAATTCCTACTGGCGGAGCTGAGGCTGGTGCGGGAGTAGAGCTTAAATAGGCCAGGTTGTTGGGGAAGTAATCAGTCACATCCACGTTCGTGACGGGGTTACCAGTGGCTGCCACATAGACAGTAATGATGTACTGCCTGGGGAAGTTCGGGCCGCTGACGCTCTCGTAGACCGGGTTGACATCGCCATAACACTGTGTTTCGTCAAGAATAGGCCCGCTGGGCGCCAGTAAATAAGGACATTCTGCCGGGCCGTTAAAGTCTTTTTCAATGTGGATGACGCGCGGAGTGACTTGCAGGCTGGGCCAGCCGCTGCCGTCGGTGCTGGATGGGTTAAGAATGGCTGGATCAGCGATCGGGTTGTTGAGGTTATCGGCCCCAAAGCGATAGCCGCCGCGTCCCAGGAGGGTCAGTGGGGTATCCACGTCCGCAAGGTTCGAGACATGGGCCGTGACATCGACATAAAGCATAGGCATGGCTTGCGTGATGGAGCTGAAGGGCAATTCCAGCACGACCAACGTGTCACCCGCAGTGCCGCAGACCTGCACAGCAGTGCCGGTATTGTCCACTGCGAGGGGATGGGCGACGCAGCCGGTAGTGCCGGGGCCTCCCGGCCCATCGTCGTCGGGAAAGACCAGTGTGGTGGCAGGCAGGGTGTAGCTCTCATACTGTGCGCTTACAAAGTCGATGCCGTCGGGCGTATCTGTCCCGGCGGCGCCGTCCGCACCGTTGGAGGGAAAGACCAGGTCAATGAACGGCCCGTAGCCTACCTCCGGGTTCGGGTTATCGAAGGTGAGATAAAAGTCGAAGTCCTCCCCAATCATGACGCGCTCGAGCGGGTGAATACTCAGAGCCACGCTTACATCCGGGGCAAACAAGGGCGCTTTGGGCGGGCTCTTAACGGAACCATCCGAAACGGCTGCGCTGGCCGCCTGCGCTGTCGACAAAGGCAGCCCGCTAAAAACCAGGGCGGCCAGGAGCAGCGCAGTCCACAGGAATTTGAAATACTGATGGAAATGGTGTTCGATACGAGTTGGGGTCATAATAATTTCTCCTCGATTAAAATTGTGTAACTCAGGAACAAGAATTTATTTTCGCTAAGGGCCGCAAACCACTTGAGCGGGCTTTCTGTAAACAAAATGCCTTTGCGTGGCGCAAAACCATTCTAGTAAAGAAAAACTGCAAGGGTAGGGAGAATAACCTTCCCTACCCGGCGTAGTGTACACTTCAATCATTGTATCTTTACAAACAATCAATGTCAACAATGTAATGATTGGTGATTACCCACAAATCTGAAAATTGCTCGTTTTGATAATTCGCGCCAAATTTTTGCCCCTAAATATGCGATTTGCAAGGGCTTGCGCTACCCAAATATAGAGAACGCAAGAGATGTGGGTAATCACCAGTGTAATGATGAGACCACCACAAAAAAGCAGGAATCAAACAATCAAGCGTTTGGCCGCAGTAGGATTGCAGTTCTCTAAATGAAAGAGCTATAGTAGCTATGATATATCACTGAGCCAACCACCAGTAGCACGATCACGCCGGCCGTGAGGGCCTTGACCGGCATTCGTTTGACACTTTCGCCGTTTTCTTGCGCCTCGCGGATTTCCGCCTGCTGCTTTGCATTCAGCTTTGCGCCGACCGCCGCCGTCGCCGGGATTGCCGCACAGAATATGCACATAGATGCCTCCGTATGAAAGTCTCTTTCATTATAGAAAGGAACGGGGACCTGGTCAAGGCTGGCGGGGGAATCCGTTAAACGGAACCGTGCGCCTTGATCCCGTTTCGTGATTTTTGTCTTCCCGCGAATAAAGTCACGTGTTATAAATATCACAAGTACCTGGAGTTTCTAAAGATGCAGGGTGCACGACCCTTGAAACGAACCTAAGGAGTCTTATTATTATGGATCGTAGATTATGGATCTTTTTCGGCGCGCTGGCAGCGTTGGTCATCAGTATCGGCATATACCAGGCGACCCTTCCACCGGCGTTGAACGGCGCGACCATCGAGCCGCCCAAACCCATGCCGGATTTCACGCTGCAATCGGTACGCGGGCCGGTTAGGGAAAGCGATTTTCGGGGCAAATTGGTGGTGGTTTTCTTCGGGTATACAAACTGCACCGACGTTTGCCCGTTGACCATGGCAGCTTTGCGCCAGGCCTTCGATAAGCTGGGCGACCAGGCAGCCAAAGCGCAGGTGCTTTTTATTTCGGTGGACTACAAGCGCGATACTCCCGAGGTTGCGGATGGGTATGCGAGTAATTTCCGTCCGGATTTCATCGGCCTGGCCGGCTCGAAAGAGCAGATCGACCAGGTGACGAGAGATTACGGCATCTACTACGAACTTGGCGACGCTGACCCGCAGACCGGCGGCTATGAAGTGGGACATACCGACACGATCCAGGTGCTGGATGGTTCAGGCAATCTGATCCTGACCTGGGCAACCGGCTTTACACCCGACCAACTCGCCTCGGATTTGAAGGTTCTGATTCGGAAATGGATCGACTGAGCCCTATTTGCCGCCTGTGGATGCAATGATGAAAATGATCAGTGCGGCAATGCCCACGATGCTTAACTGGACGATGGGTTTGCGCAAAAAACCGAACGGACTGCGCTGTTGGGTGTTGCGGTGATGGACACGGCGGTAGGGTCTGCGGAACATAGGTACCTCATAGCCAGGATCGTCTGAACAGAGAGTTAGTTACTCACCTTACGCACTTTTTGCTCCTGAAGGGGCTGTGCCCCTGCGATTTTCCTTGCCAAACACGGCGGGCAACCCTAAAGGGCGCAAAGAACGCGAGCCCGCCTTTGAACATGGCGGCGTAAGGTGAGTTAGTTAAATAGAATGTGCCACGTACCAGCAACGGATATTGTATCCGATTCGCGAGGTGCGTGGCACAACCCTTTTAGGGGGAGGCGAGAGTTTATAACTCCTCCAACTCGGAAATTTCATCTGCCGAAATTTCCTTTTTGATCAGGAAATACCCGCCGCTGAGATTACCGTCCGCTGACAGGGGGCTGGCCCGGCCAACCTTGCCTACAAAGGCCGTCACTTCCCAACCTTCGAAGCCAAAATCATTCAACGCGGGCACGCTTTCGCCATCCTCTGCGAGCTCATTTCCGAGAAAGAAACTCGCGGGGAGGTAAACAGACTTGTATATGAAGACCTTCTTTCCCTCCCGGATCCGCTTTTGGGCGGCTTCGAGAAAAGCCTCGCGTTCGCGTTTTTTATCGACCTGCAGCTCATCCCGTTTGCGGCGGACTTCCGGCGAATCGAGGATTTCCTGGGCGATGGTGCTGATGTCTTCATCCTCACTCTGTGTGGCCTCCTGCAGGAATTCAACGCCGCGCTGATCGCCGAGCATGACCAGCCCCTCGGCCGCATCGAGACAGTACATAAAGTCATCGTTTTCCGTCATGACTTCATAGAGACTATCGATGTCGCGCATGTTGACAAGGTCTTGAATTGCCGGTTCCATATGATCCTCCTGGTCTATCGTTGAGTCAGAAAAAGTTCCGACATATGATTAAACGACTTCAGACGACTAAAAGTTGCAGGGCGAAACCAGTGGCGGTTCGTCCGGCGGGACGGTGTCCTGGAATTGTAAGGCAGTCTGGCGAAATGCCGAAACTTTTGCTTCGACGTCCTGCGGCTTGAGCGCACTGTTGGCCTGAAAGAAGACCCAGTCGATATCTTCGGAATACTGGCGCGTTTCTGATGATTTCGTCGATCCGCCCTGGATGAACCACAGGTTGAAATTGATCGACATGGGCACTTCAGGATAATATTTGCCGACGTGTGTGGCCAGCAATTTGCCGTCCATATAATAGGTTACCTGTCCGCCCGCTACCTGAAGGACCAGGGTGTGCCAGCCGTCCAGGCTGCCCTTCACGCTGTCGCTGGCGTTATCGGCGATCCAGGGTTCCAACTGGAAGGTCTCCCAGGTGGTCACGTCGAATGTGCCCGGGGGGCTGCCCCAGCCTCCGTTGGGCAGGTATTCGAAGTCCATCTCGCTGTAGTCCGGGTCCATGGCGGCCTTCTGGGGGCTGATCATGTAGAAGGTTTCGACGATCTGGTCCCCGTCCGGGCCACTGACGGGTGTATCGCTGAAACGCACGTGCGCGGCATAGGTGCCCTCGTAGTATTTGCGTTGGTGGCAGATTTGAGTCTGTTTGGTGTTCTGCTTGCTGCCATCGGTGGAAGAAGTCATGCGCAGCAAATGGTTGCCCGGCCGGTTGGGGTCAGCCTCGAAGGTTACATCTTCTTTCGGCCAACTTGCGCCAGGGATCCCCGGCCAGCCGACCTCGGAGCGGACGATCCAGCCGTTGGCTGTCATCTGTTCCTGGCTGGCGTATTCGAAATCGTCGAACATGACCCCGGCTGCCGGCTGTGGTGTTACGCTGGCGGTCGGCGTGGGGGAGGGCACGTTTCCAGTGCAGCCGGCGGTGACCAGCATGGCGAGTATGGAAAACAGGTTCAAGACTGACAGAATGGTATGTCTCATTGGATAATTCGCTTCCTTCTTTTTTTATTGCCCGGATTATGTACTTATCATTATCACCGCTTGAATTCCGCCAGTGGTCCCTGCGGATCGATCATATCCTTTAAAACATCGTAGGGGACAACCACCGCCTGCGGCCCCGCGGCATAGGGTGCCACCTGATATTCATCGAAGGTGATTAACAGCCCGTCGGTACTGATGTTCCAGTTGTGGTAGTTTTCCGCCGTTGGGTCTGCGCCCTGTTGCTGCGCGTCAAAGCCGATGTCGCGTTTGCCAAGTTCTGCTTTGCAGTAAGCGGAGATGGACTGCAGGTAGTCCGTTCCGGGCACGAAAAGCTGCCCGAGGCTGATTTCACTGTCCTGGTCGAGATCGTAATTGAACGCGACGGTGTAGTCGAACGGGTGCGCGGCACCATCCATATACTGGTATATTTTGAACTGCAGGCTGACGATATGCGCGCGCTGCGAGACAGGCACGTATTTCAACTCAAAGGAACTGCCTGCTGAAACCGGTGTGACAGACATATCCTGCAAGTTCTTTTTGAAGGCATCGATTTCCTTCTGTGCGACCTGCGCGACCGCCTGGTTGAACGCGACCACATGGGGGTCGAGGCTGCCGTTCATGACCGGTATCTCGACTTTGATCGTATAGTCCGGTGCCTTGCCGGACTGTGAAGTGATGACGGAGCCGAGCGACAGATACTGGCGCGAAGGAGTTGTTGCGACAGATGTGACCGCTGGTAAAGCGGACGGCTCCGCTGTGGCGCCGGGCGTGGCTGCCTGGCAGGCGGCCAGCATCGAAAGCAAAAGAAACAACATCACTAGCGGCAGGAAGGATTTTTTCATCATTGTCTTACCTGAAATTGAATTCCTCGTAATGGATGTTTGCGGCAGGCGCATCCTGCTGGATGAACGCCTCGCGGAAGGCCATCAACATGCCGATGGGCCCACACATATAAATATCCTTGTCGCTTATTGCGCCGCAGGTCTCGATGATTTTCTTGGCCGACAGGCGCCCATCCTCGCTGGTGTAGCTGACGTGTGCACGGAAATTTTTGTTGCGCGCGACGGCTTTATCGATCTCGTCCAGGAATAACGCTTCGGCAGGGACAGCAACGGTATAGAAGAAGTCGATCTCATGCTCGCTCTGCCCGTTGAAATCGCGCATCCAGCTCAAGAAGGGCGTCAGGCCGATTCCGCCTGCAATCCAGACCTGTTTCCGCTTGCCGGTCTTATAGTTGAACAGGCCGTATGGCCCGTCCACGCAGGCAACCATACCAGGTTTGAGACCCTCGTGCAGGTAACCAGTCCAATCACCTGAGGCTTTGATTGACAGATACAGGTTATCCTGTTTCGGAGCACTGGAGATCGTAAAAGGATGCGGCTCCGCCAGGATTTTATCGCCTTCGAAATAGACGAACAGGAATTGCCCGGCGCGGTACTCCAGCTTTTTGACGCGGGGTTTCAGCACCACCTCCAGGGTTGTCCCGTTTAGTTTTTTTACGCTCTCGACGGTATGCGTCCTGTAAGGGCGGAAACGTCCCCACAGGAATTCTTTGTATAAATAAGCCAGACTGCCGATCGACGCGATCGTACAGATATAAACCGTCAGAACCGGGGAGTGCAGCAGCAGTGGTTCGACCATCAGCATGTGGGCAAAGCCGAAGATGAAGAACAGACCCACGAAGCGGTGGATCTTGCGCCAGCCGTCGTAGGTAAAGCGTGTGATCTGGCTTAATAGCGGCACGCGCGGCCCAACGGTGATCATCACGATCGCCAGAATCCCGGCAAAGGCCGCCATGCCTAACCACAGGCCCGGTCCGGTCTTGCCGGTTTTGGGCACGAGCATCTGGTGGAAAACGATCAGGATAACCGCCAGGATCGCGATGGTCTTGTGCGTGATGTACATTTTATCCAGGCCGCCAAAATATTTCTCGAGCATGCGCGGCTTATTGGAAAGCAGCAGGGCGCAGGAAAACAGGATCAGGGCGCTGGAGGAGAGCATTTCGGCAAATACCTGCAGCGGGAAATTCGAATACAGGTTACTGCGCGGCGTAAAAACCAGCCAGAGCAGGATGTTGATCGCGATCAGTGCGGCGATGCCCCAGTTCCCGAGATTTTGTTTTCTCATCATCATTCTCCTAGGTGGATTTGGACCATTATAACAATTGCCTCAATCTGTAGGGGCGCCCTGTTATGGGCAATCAGGTTTGACTTCTTGTAAAGCTAGCCTGGACGGGTCACCCCTACCTTTGCACCTTTTTCCCCAAACGTTCCAGGCGGTGACTGATTTCCTCGGTCCAATGCTTGCGGACGTAGGCCGGCAGCGAAGGCGCCTGGGCCAGCTCCAATGCCGACTTTGCCCAGCGGAAGGCCTCAATGATATCGCGTTTGCGATGCTCGTAGTGCTTCGACAGTTCCACATGGGCGTAAATGTTTCCCTCGCCGGCCGCCCGCAGCCACAATGTAACGGCGGACTCCACGTCGCCGCGGCGGCGCTGCAGGGCGGAGTAACGCCGCACGGCTTCGGCGAACCCGGTTTCGGGGAGTCCGATCTCCAGCCCGCGCTCGTACAGCCGGGCGGCGTCGTCCCATTTTCCCAGGTCCTCGAACAACCTGGCCAGCGCCACCACATCCAGCCCGTGCTCGAGGTCCGCGGTGTGCGGGTCGGCCAGCATGGCAGCGGTGTGGTTGAACAGGGCGGTCATGGCAACGATGTCCATGGAATTGTGATAGAAGACGCCCTTAAGCGGGCCGGCATCGCCGCTGCGCAGGTAGTCGAAATAGATCCAGGGGATTTCGAAGCCGGGCACTTCCTCGAGCGTGCGTGGCGCGAGCATGATGTGCTCCTCGAGATATTTGAGTGCGCGGCTGGGCAGACGGTCGCGCCACAGGCGCCGGGCCAGCGGGAGAAGGTCGATGTGGGCGTAATCCGTGAAGGGAATGGGGATATTATGTAGCGCATAGCGCGTCCGCAGCAGCGGGGCGTCGAAAGCTTTGCCGTTGAAGGTCACCAATGCCTCGCAGGGTGCCAAAAAATCGATGATGGCTTCCAGCAAGGCAGCTTCCTCAGCAGGGTCGCGCATGAAAAACTGCTGCAGCTTGAACACCATATCATTCCCGGTGCTTTTATCCGTTTCCATCCGTGAATCCGCGACAGAGTCCGTTGATGAGTCAGTTGTCACGAAGCGCCCCACGCCGACGAGAAACGCGTACGTGCCTGTGCCGCCCGAGAGCCCGGATGTCTCCGTGTCGAGAAAAGCAAACTTGCTGATGGGCATATCATGGATGCGCATGTCCCCGGCCCAGTGTGCCAGGTTGTGCAGCGGCGCCGCTGAGAATAACGCCGCCAGCCCGTGGCGGTACTCCAACGGATAAATGCTCTCGCTGACGAAGGCCTGGCCCTGGCGCGTTTCGATCCAGCGCCCATCCAGCACTTCTTCGATGGGGATATCCGTTTTCGGTTTTGGCGCGGGGATGGGCAGCTCGGACGTGCCGATTTTGACGCCTAACGCCTTGAGTTTGTCCGCGAGGGAGGCCATACAGGTATTTTACTGTGTGCCGGGGATTTTGGTAACAGGGGAAGTTGCAGGAGACGGGACGTGCAAAAGCGCGGCGTGACGATCCAGAAGGAAAAGTCGTTAAACATTCTGTAAGGAATAAGCCAGACAGCCCTTGTACGAATATATCCACCGTGAATTGCCTGTTGAGAGTTTGAAAGGAGTTGCGAATGCCACACACGAGCGAACATGTGATCAGCGCAGACATGAAACAATGCATCCAGAACTGCACGGACTGCCACAACATCTGTGTGCAGACAACGGTCTACTGTATAGAGATGGGTGGCAAACACGTAGATTCTGCGCACCTGGAAAGCCTGTTGGACTGCGCGGATACGTGCCGTACCAGCGCAGACTTTATGTTGCGCAGTTCCAGCCTGCACTCGCAGATCTGCGGCGTGTGCGCCGAAGCATGCGAGTTGTGCGCGGTGAGTTGCGCGGAATTCGTGGACGACGCCCAGATGCAAGCCTGCGCGGAGCAGTGCCGCCGCTGCGCAGAGTCTTGCCGTGAGATGTCCACGATGAAGATGTAGGCGCCTGGCTTCGCGGGCTTGTCCTGCTTGTCAAGCCTTTCAAAGCCCTGCACCGGCGCCGGCCGGAAACAGTAAGGCTCCTGTGATTTCACAGGAGCCTTTTACTTATTAAACAAGGCCTTTCAAGAGCAGGTTGTAGTCCTCACTGGTCAGCAGTGTGATCCAGGCTCTTTCCTTGTGCTGGGACACCGCGCTAATTTATCCAGGCTTAATTCTTTTTTTAACCTTACCCGATTTCAACCCGGACTTGACCGCACCTGAGGGGGTACCCCACTAGAATATGTTGTAAGATTGGTTAATCTCGAACCGGGATCATATATTTCTTATTCATCGTATGGAGGATCGTCATGAAACATATAATCGCGCAGTACCTGAAGGATAAGACCCTTTTCTCATCAATATTGATTGCTGTTTTTCTGGTGAGCGCTGTTGTGCCGTTGCCGGCTATGGCCCAGCCTGTGGGCAAGGTGCAAGTGATGGGTAATCAAATTGTGAGTTTGAATACGAATGTGGATCTTTCTACGGACGGCGTCGAGCGTCTCAGTTTGGACGGAAGCGGGGTGGAAAGCAATGGAATCAGTGTTTATCCCTCGCTCTCTTCGAATGGGCGCTATGTGGCCTTTTCATCATCGGCCAGTAACTTGGTAGCGAACGACGCCAACGGGTTGGAGGATGTGTTTGTGCGCGACCGGCAGTCTGGCGCTGTCACACGCGTCAGTGTGGGTGTTGGCGGGCAGGAGAGCGATGGTTTCAGCTCCATCCCGAGCATTTCACCGGATGGGCGTTACATCGGTTTTGCCTCGAACGCCAGCAACCTGGTGGCGGGTGACACCAACAATACCACCGATGCTTTCCTGTATGATCGCCAGATTGGCCAGATGGTTCGGATGAGCACTGACGGGAATGACCAGAGCAATCGCCCGGTGGTCTCGCCGGACGGAAATTACTGGGTCTTCGCCTCTTGGGCGAACAACCTGGTGGCCGGGGATGCAAACGATGTCTCCGACGTTTTCCTGTACGACCAGTCCTCAGGCACCCTGACGCGCGTGAGCGTGGATGACAATGGTATACAGGGGAATGCCGATAGCACCACAGCGGCCGTGTCGGCTGGCGGGCGTTATGTGGTCTTTCGCTCCGTGGCCAGCAATCTGGTAAGCGCGGATACGAATGGGATGGCCGACATCTTCCGCTATGACACCCAGACCGGGACGGTAACCCTGATCAGCGTGGGCGATAACGGGCAGCCGGCCAATGACGGCAGCGACCGCCCGGTGATTTCTGGCGATGGGCGTTATGTGGTCTTCTCCTCGGCGGCCAGCAACCTGGTGGCCAATGACACGAATGGTGTCGCGGATATCTTTGTGCGCGATACTGTCCAGAATGCGACCCTGCGTGTTAGCACGGCAGCCAACGGGCAGGAAGGCAATGCGGCCAGCAGCTATCCGGCTATCTCCGTCGACGGGCGTTATGTAGAATTTGCCTCTTCGGCCAGTAACCTGGTAAGCGGGGATACGAACGGGGTCGACGATATCTTTTTGGTGGATCTGCAGAGCGGGCAGTTGCGCCGCATGAGTGTCGATGGCACAGGCGCACAGGGCAACGGCGCCAGCAACAGCCGGGCGACATTCGCGGCGGGCCAGCCCTACCTGGCATTCAGTTCGAGTGCCAGCAACCTGGTGCCTGCTGACCAGAATGGCGTGGCGGATGTGTTCGCGGTGGACTTTGTGCGCATGCTGGCTATGCAGACTCCCAGTGTCACCCCCACCTTAACCGCTGTTCCTGCAACGAATACGCCGGAACCCAGCTCCACGTTTACAAATGTGCCCGGCCCCACACATACACCGGTGCCTAGTGCCACGCCTGTGCCAACCCAGCCGAGTTCACCGACAGCGACTGCAACACTCACCTCGATTCCCTTTATTTCCCCTACGCCGGGTGTCACCCCCGTGTCGGCAATCGTCTGTGGCTACGTGGCGGAGGGTGTAACCTGCGCAAATCGTGGATCTTATATCGTGTACACATTCAATACCCTCGATACGGGCTGGGGTCCCTATGTCCCCGGCACCTTCTACACACCTCTCGGGGCCAACAAGGTCGGGTATTACACCGATCTATCGCAACACGAAACATCCATTTATGAGGCCAACACTATTCAGGGAGTATTGGGGATATGCGGTTTTGATTCGGGTTGCCGTCTAAAAGGGTATGGTCCCAGCGGGCAAGGCAAGGATATTTTCGCGCCAATTATCCAGTCTGAAGAGTTCGATCTGGGACTGATCGCCGGATACCCACACACCCTGCGTTTCAATATTGGTGTCGATCGTCCTGCCAAGATCTATCTATCAGGCAAGGTCTACGTCTACGCGCCGGGGGCGTGTCGTCTTCTTGAAACGATCGTCGACCCTGTCGAAAGCAACGCGTGGATTGAAGTCAACCCATTCCTGAGTTGCATGGGCGGCCCGGGAACCTCCTCCGAGACGACCGATATTACAGCCATCCTGCACATGCCGGAGCATAGCCCGTATGCCTTTGTGAACTGGAGTGGCCAGAATGTTTCCATTGGCAATCCCGCTGCTCTCGCCACGAATCTCCGTTTACACGCTGGAGGCTTTGCCTCGATCACGGCCCATCTGGTCCCCAAGCCGCCGTTGCTGTTGGTGCATGGTTACGAAGGGTTTGTTCTTGAAAATGATCTGACCCAGCACCCTCCCTTCGACTGCTCCTTGGGCGGCAGCGTCATGCGCTATTTTGATCGATCGCCTCACGACGATTTCTCCATGGGCACACTGCCGCAGGCCTTTGCCGATAAATACGATGTCTGGCTTGGCTACTGGACAACGGGAGTGATCCGAACGACCAGCCTGGGGTCGAATGGCAGGTGTATGCAGAGAGAGATCGACCAGGTATATGCAGATAGCCACCAGCAACGAGTTACGGTGGTGACACACTCCACCGGCGCGCCGGTCAACCGTTATTGCCTTTCCAGCCTGAACTGTAAGGACAAGGTCAGGGCGCTGTATACGTTGGGTGGCGCCAATGCCGGGTTCAACTCCGTCACGATTGCCCTGCTAAGTGTGTTGCAGGGTGCCCCGGCAGGCTCGACAATATCCGATGTTTACTGCAGGTTGCAAGAGGCTGTTTGTGAAATGACTGCTCTCAATATGGCAGCTGAGTTCAACCCTCATAACCATAACCAACCCGGTATCAAGTATGTGTTTATCGGTGGGGATGCGCCCGGCACGGATATATTCTCCGGTTCCTCCGGGCTGATAACCCGCCTCGAAGGCCCGAATGACGGCTTCCCTGGCCGCGCCAACGCCGTTGGCTGGACGTATAACCCGCTCTCGCAGCAAATTGGCGGGTTTTCACCGCCCGATTGGGCGGCTGCCTCACCGCCCGCCCAGCTCTGGACCCATGAAGTCCATATCCCCAGCTTTAGATCGGCTGCCAACCCGCTAACCTATTTGCAGGCCGAGAGTATTTCGTTCCACTGCATCATGTGGCAAGAAGGACACGAGGCCACTCGCCCGGCGGGCTGCCAGGATGCGGATATCTCGGCCGGGTCGTCATCGATCGTGCATCTGGCGCAACTGGCCCCCCCGGTCGGCCCCAACCTGCTCCCCGGAGTGCACGGCCATCTCAACCCGGGCGACCCGGAAATTACGCAGCAACTGCCAATCGACGGCGGCGGGCCGGTTTCTTTCCTGGTTAGCTGGGGAGCCGGCGAGCTGAATATTTCTTTGAGCGCCCCGGATGGCACCCTCATCACGCCGGCTTACGCCGCCGCCCACCCGGAAGTTGTCACCCTGGAAAGCACGCCGGCCACTTCTGCCATGCCGGCTGTGACAGTTTACACCTTCCCCCAACCCGCGCCCGGTTGGTGGTTTCTACACATTGTCCCAGGCGCCCTGGATAATGCCGGCACGAACTTTTCGACGATGACCATGCTGCAGAGTGCGCGCCTTTTGGAAGTCTCGGCGGATGCGGATACATATCATCCTGGCGATGCGGCGCTCCTCACAACAACCTTGCATGACAGCAGTGGCGGGCTGGACGGAGCGCTTGTGACGGGCACGTTCGGGCGCGCGGATGGCGTTACCGATAACGTAGCCTTTTCCGGCCAGGGCAATGGCGTCTACACGGCAGCTTACACTGTCCCTGCATCTACAGGCATAACGTTTATGGAGATAACGGCCAGTGGTGACGCAGCGGGTGTTCCTTTTGTTCGCCGGCAGCTTTTGGCATTGGCGATTGTGTCCCCGGCTGTCACTTTGGATGGCACGTATAGCGATGCGCCTTATGACGCGGATGGTAACGGCCGGTATGACAGTTTGCAGGTGCAGGTTGGGGTGCAGGCTGTGCAGGCTGGTAACTTCCGGGTTTCAGGTGACCTGATGGTGGGTAGCCAGTTGGTGGCTCACGGCGCAACCGATGCCGAGCTGACTGCCGGCGGCAACACAATTACCCTGGCCTTCAGCGGGGATGACATCCGTAATGCGCAATTGAACGGCCCGTATACACTTACGCATTTGGCAATCCTGGATAGCGCCCAGGCCGATCTGCCAACCGATCAAAAGGATAATGTCTGGCAGACTGCAGCTTACAACTGGCATGACCTGGGTGTCTGTTTCGCTTTGACTACCGCTGTGGAGCCCGCATCTGGCGGGATCGTTGTTGTCAACCCGGAACCGGATTGCGGTGCTAGCCAATATACGGCAGGTACGGATGTGACGCTTTCAGCCGTGGCTTACCCCAATGATATCTTTACAGGCTGGGCCGGAGATCAAGCTGGTACCTCGGCCTCGCTAACCGTTACAATGAACCGGGACTTGAATATTAAGGCTGTCTTCAACCAGGCCCTCCAGACCATTACAGGCAATGTGGGAGTAAGCGGGGCCATATTGAATTATGACAATAATGGCTCACAGAGTGTTACTGCAGCTGCCGACGGTAATTATTCGATCAGTGTTCCTTATGGCTGGTCCGGGGTGGTTGTGCCTTCTTTGGCTGGCCATGCCTTTGCGCCTGCCAGCCGTAGCTACACCAACCTGACCGGCGATCTGGCCGGTGAGGATTACTCCCTTCTGGTCGACACACCGACACCAACCCCAACACCGGTCTTTGCCTCGACGGCAACGGTCGAGCGCGTGAACCTGGATAGCAACGCACTGGAAGGTAACAACGCCGGTAACTACCCGTCGCTATCGGCAGACGGGCGTTATGCTACCTTCTCTTCCGCGGCCAATAACCTGGTGGCCAGTGATACCAACGACGTGGAAGATATCTTCCTGCGCGACCGCTATCTCGGCACGACCACGCGCATCAGTGCTGGCCTTTCAGGCTCGGAGAGCAATGGTTTCAGTTCCATCCCCAGCATTTCTCCGGATGGGCGCTATGTGGGCTTTACCTCGGACGCCAGCAACCTGGTGGCGAACGATACCAATGGGGTGGCGGACGCCTTCCTGTACGATAGACAGACCGGGCAGACCATTCGGCTCAGTGTGAACGGTAATGGAGAGGAGGGCAGCGATCTCAGCAACCGCCCTGCCGTTTCGCCAGACGGCAACTTCTGGGTGTTTGCCTCTTGGGCTAACAACCTGGTCCCTGGTGATACCAATAACCTGGCAGATGTCTTCGTTTATAACCACTCCCTGGGCACGCTGACGCGTATCAGTGTGGGAAATGGCGGGGTGGAAGGGGATGGTGACAGTACCACCGCGGTGGTTTCAGACGGTGGTCGTTACGTGGTCTTTAAATCCCTGGCTGATAACCTGGTGGCGGGCGATACGAACGGGAAAGCTGATATTTTCCGCTATGATACGCAAGCTGGAACGATGGCTCGCGTCAGCATCGACAGCGCCGGCTTGCAAGCCAACGGTGACAGTGATCGGCCGTCAATTTCTGCGGACGGACGTTACATTCTCTTCTCTACAACGGCCAGCAACCTGGATGCCAACGACACGGATGGCGTCGCGGATATCTTTGTGCGCGACGTGGTCCTGAATATTACATCTCGTGTCAGCCTGGCTGACAACGGTCAGCAGGGGAATGCTGCCAGCAGCTACCCGGCCATTTCCGCTGACGGGCGCTATGTTGAGTTCGCTTCATCGGCCAGCAACCTGGTGCCGGGTGATACCAACGGCAAGGATGATATCTTCCTGCGTGATCTGCAGAGCGGGATTATCCGTCGTTTGAGTGTGGACGCGACCGGCGCACAAAGCAATGGTGACAGCAATGGGCGGGCGATGTTTGCGGCGGACAGGCCTTACCTGGCTTATGTTTCGACTGCGAACAACTTGGTGCCAAACGACCAGAATAGTGTTGCAGATATCTTTGTAGTGGACTGGAGTGTAGTTATGAGTTGGACCTCACCGACGTCAACCCCTGCGCCAACTGTCACACCTACTCTCACAAATACTGCGACCGCAACGGCGATCAGTACGCCGACCATTACACAGACACCTACAATAACTGCTACGCCAACCATCATGCCGACAGCCAGTAAGACATTTACGCCAACGGTTACGGCGACGATTACCAGGACCCCGACCAAGACTGTCACTCCGACCATCACCCGTACATCTACTCGGACCCCGACCGTAACACGCACCAGCACATCGACTTCCACCATTACGCCCACGCCAACACCGGTTACCGTTACATTCACCTCGACAGCAGCCGAGGATGGCTGGGTGCTCGAATCGGCGGCGGGCAGCGGGCTGGGCGGTTCGATCAACTCGGCGAACACAACATTCCTGCTGGGGAACAACACGGCAAATAAAAAATATAAGTCGATCCTGTCGTTCAATACGGCTTCCCTGCCGGATACTGCGGTGATCAGTTCTGTAGCTGTTTTCATCTCACCTAGCGGCCTCCCTGGACACAATCTGGGTAACTTATATGTCGATATCCATAACGGCCCGTTTGGGACCTCCACCCTGCAAACAACAGACTTCCAGGCTGCGCCGTCTGCTTCCCGGGTGGCGACCCTGGTCCAGATCCCGGATATCGGTATTAACCCACCCCCTTATGCCGGATGGTATGCCGGTTCGCTCTCATCGACAGGGATCAGCAACGTCGGCCTGATAGGCTTGACCCAGCTACGTCTATATTTTGAGTTGGAAGATAATATGGGGAGCAAGAACTTTCCATGGGCGTTTTACAGTGGGAACGCGGTTGCGGCCGATCGTCCTTTCCTGCAAATCACTTATACATTACCGTAAGAGGTATTGCTTCAATAAAAGGGAGCGGCAAAAGCCGCTCCCTTTTATTGAAGGCAAAGGAGTTTTCTCGCTCCGGAGCAGCGGGGAGGAAAGTTGTTGCCGGGACGCCGAAGCGGGTGAGCCGGGTGGGGGGAGCTTTCAGGTTTGTCGACCACGGCTAGAGGAAGCATGGTAGACTAAGTATAAACTTGTACTCAGTATAAAATTCTCAGTAAGAATCAGGTAACCAAAATGGATGTTTTACCCCTGCGTGAACGCAATAAACAGAGGGTTACCCAACGCATCATTGCTGCCGCCGTCGAGCTGTTCAAAGCCAAGGGCTGCCAGCAAACGACGATGGATGACATCGCCGGCAGGGCCGAGATCAGCCGGGGGACCCTGTTCAATTATTTCCCGTCCAAAGACGCCTTGCTCTTGCCCTGGGGGCAGGAGATGCTCGAGCAGCACATCCGGCCGGGGTTAACGGCCTACCTGAAAAAACAACCCACTACCATCCAGGCTTTGCGGCTGCTTCTTACCAATATGAGCGAAAATATCGGGGCTTCCCCAGACGTGCTCCAGGCCTTTATGCGTGAGGCGCTGAAACCGCATAACAAATCGCAAAGGGAGCTGGCGCGCACGGGCTTGCAGGAAATTTTCATCCAGGTGTTGCAGTACGGCCAGGAACGGGGCGAAGTGCGTAGCGACATCCCGTTGCCGGACCTGGCCGGCTACGTCAGCGCTTTGCATGCCAGCCTGCTCTTCCGCCAGCTGGAAGCGCCGCGTAGCGAGGATACCTCGCAGGAACTAGCCCAACTGCTGGCGTTCATCGAAAGCGGACTGGCCTCGCCAGTTCTTCCGCCTGTGAAGAAAGGATACTAAAAATGAACCTGACACTCTCAGCACGAAACGATAAGACAGGCACGCAAACTTTTCTGCGGGCGTTAAGCGGAGGTACGGAGGCACATCCCCAGCTGTCGAAGGGCAGCGAACCCATCACAGGGGAGGTCTGCATTGCCAACATCAGCCCGCGCGAACGCCGCAGACGGTTAATAATCGGCATCGTGCAGTTTGTGGCGGCTGTTGCCATCCTGGCCGTCCTTCTGGCGTTGGGGCTGGACCGGTTGTGGCGCCTGCCGTTGTTCCTGCTGTTTGCGGCCGCAGCAATTGGTTTCTTCCAGTGGCACGACAAGACCTGCGTGGCGCATGCCAGGCTCGGCACACGAAAATTGACGGAAACGATGGAAAAGATCGAAGATGAAGCCGAACTGGCCCAGGTGCGCCGCCAGGCGCGCAAGGTACTGGTCAAGGCTGTATTGGTCGCCATCCCGTTGACGCTGCTCGTCCTGTTGTTGCCAGGCTGACGTTCGCGCTTGAAACGATTTCATCTCAATTACGTAAATGACCATTGAGCCTTCAACGTACAATCTATTTTCCGGAGGAACTATGAAGAACGTTCGCAACATCGTCATTATCACCGGCATTCTTGCGCTGTTTCTGGCTGCCTGTCAGGGCAATAGCCAGGGGCAATATGAAACGGTCCCTGCCGGTAAAGGCAGTCTCTCGGCAACGGTTGGCGCCACAGGCACGGTGCGTTCCAACCAGTCCGCCCAGATGGCCTGGCAGACGACCGGTAGTGTCGACCAGGTCAACGTCAAGATCGGTGACCGGGTCAAGAGCGGGGACACGCTTGCCACGCTGCAGATGACTTCTCTGCCCCAGAATGTCATTCTGGCCGAAGCCGATCTGCTCAACGCGCAGCAGGCGCTCGAAGACCTGCAAAGTTCGGGCGCTTCGCAGGCTGAGGCTGAACAAGCTGTAGCCGAGGCCCAGAAGACCTTCGACGATGCCAAAAATAAATACGAAGGCATCAACTTCCAGCGCGCCAGCGATACGTATATCGAAAATATCCAGGCCCAACTCGACCTGGCCACCCAGCAGGTAGCCCAGGCACGCAAGTTCTACCACCTGTTCGAGAACCTGCCAAACGGTGATTCGCGCAAGGCCCAGGCGCTGGCGGCCATGACCTCCGCCGAACTGCATCGCAACGACCTGGTGGCGCAGTTGAATTACATTACCGGCAAGCCGGACGCGACCGATTCCGCCCAGCGTAAGGCCAACTACGAGGTTGCCAAGGCGCGGCTCTCGGACGCCCAACGCCGCCTCGAGCGGATGAAGAACGGTGTCGATCCCTTGGAACTGGCTTCTGCGCAGGCAAAAGTCACTGCGGCGCAGGCCACGCTGAACCTGGCCCGCATTGCCGCACCGTTTAATGCCACCATTACCGACGTGAAGCCACTGCCCGGCGACCAGGTTTCTCCCGGCCAGGTCGCTTTCCGCCTGGATGATATCTCGCACCTGATGGTCGATGTGGAAGTTTCCGAGGTCGATATCAATGCCATCGAAATCAACCAGGCGGTGGATGTGAGTTTCGATGCCATCCTGGGCAAGGCCTATCAGGGTACGGTAACCGAGGTGAGCCAGGTTGGGACCGTGGTGCAGGGGGCGGTCAACTTTACCGTGACCGTCGAGCTGACCGACGCCGACGAGACCGTCAAACCAGGCATGACGGCCGCCATCACCATCCTGGTTAAAAAGCTGGACGACGTCCTGCTTGTCCCGAATCGCGCCGTGCGCGTGGTCGATGGCCAACGCGTCGTGTATGTTTTGAAAGACGGTGTCCCCACACCGGTGAACATCCGCCTGGGTTCCACCTCGGACGCTAATAGCGAAGTGGTTGGCGGCGGCCTGAAGGCAGGCGACCTGATCGTCCTGAATCCCCCTGCCGTATTCAATGGCCCATCTGGCCCGCCGCGTGGCAGCAGTGATGGCGGAGGCGGTTAACATGGCTGAACCTGTTATCGTTGCCACTGACCTGACCAAGGTCTACAAGATGGGTGATGTGGAGGTCAACGCGCTGCGCGGGCTTTCCCTGCAGATCGATAGGGGCGAGGTTGTTGCCATCGTAGGCCCCTCCGGTTCTGGCAAAACGACGTTGATGAATATCCTCGGGTGTCTCGACCGCCCTACGGCAGGAGAATATACGCTGGATGGTGAAGAGGTCGCCAATCTGACCGATGACCAGCTTGCCGATATACGCAACCGCAAAGTCGGCTTTATTTTTCAAGCCTTTAACCTGCTTTCGCGCACCACTGCGCTTTCGAACGTCGAATTGCCCCTGCGCTATTCTGGAGTCGTTCAAGGGGTGGGAGTCTCCAGGAAGGAACGTGCCCGCCAGTCCCTGGTGGCGGTGGGGTTGGAAGACCGGGTTAATCACCGTCCCTATGAGCTTTCGGGCGGCCAGCAGCAGCGCGTGGCGATTGCACGCGCCCTGGTGAACAACCCCGCCATCATCATGGCCGATGAGCCCACCGGAAACCTGGACTCGAAAGTAGGCCAGGAGATCATCGACTTGCTCTTGAAGCTTAATCGTGACAGCGGTACGACCTTGATCATCGTCACGCACGACCCGAAAGTGGCGGCGCAGACCCAGCGCACGATCCGCATCCGCGACGGCGTTGTAGATACGGAGACAACATGAGTCTTATACAGGTATTGATCGAGGCGCTGGAAAGCCTGAACGGAAACAAAATGCGTTCGGGCCTGACGATCCTCGGGATCGTCATCGGCGTGGGCGCTGTGATCGCCATGCTGGCCATCGGCCAGGGCGCTCAGGATTCGATCACCGGGACGATCAGCGGCATCGGTACCAACCTGCTGTTCATTATTCCGGGGAATAATCAAAACAATGCGCGTAATGTCCGTCCGTTGACCACGCAGGATACGCAGGCCATCAGTGACCCGTTCCTGACTCCGCACGTTGCTGAGGCAGCTGCCATTGTTCAGGGAATGAATGTCGAAGTTTCCGCCGGCGGCGAGCAGACCCTTACCGTACTTGGCGGTATCACTCCCGAATATTTTACTGTGCGTAACTTCAAGGTAGCTGAAGGCCAGGAAATTAATGAGGAGCATCTGCTCGGGCGCGCCTCGGTTGCTTTACTGGGCGTCGAAGTGGCGGATAAATTGTTCGACCGCCATGAAGGCTTAATCGGCGAGACGATCCGCATCGAGGGCCAGCCTTTCCGCGTGATTGGTGTAATGGAAAAGAAGGGCGGCTCGGCTTTTGGCTCTCAGGACGACGTGGTCTTAATTCCGATGACCACCGCGCGGACACGTATTGTGCGCCGTTCCATCAATCGGGTGGATGTCATTATGGCGCAGGCGGTCAACTCCGACTCAGTTGTGCTCGCCAGCGATGAGATTTCCAGTGTCCTGCGCGCCCGGCACCGCACCGGCATCGGTCAGGATGATTTCACTGTATTATCACAGGCAGATTTCCTGCAAACCGCGGCCACTATCACCGGCGTGCTGACCATTTTCCTGGGTGGGATTGCCGCCATTTCATTGCTGGTGGGTGGCATCGGCATCATGAACATCATGCTGGTCTCTGTGGCGGAACGCACGCGCGAGATCGGCCTGCGCAAGGCCCTCGGCGCTCGCAAGCGCGATATCCTGGTGCAGTTCCTGGTCGAATCGTCCCTGCTCAGCCTGATCGGAGGGCTGATCGGTATTTTCCTGGGTTGGCTGATTTCCTTTATTGTCGGGCTGATCGCGGCTGCCAATAACACGGTCTTCAACCCGAGCATTAACCTGGGGGCCGTGCTGCTGGCGACGTTATTCTCCACGGCGATTGGCCTGTTTTTCGGCATCTATCCCGCCAACCGGGCAGCGAGCCTGCAGCCGGTGGAAGCGCTGCGCTACGAATAACTAAATCATTCTGCCAGCAGTTGTACTGCTGGCAGAATAGACATGTATAAATGGAAATCACTAAAATCCCTTTCTCGCGCCTGGACAATTACGCCCGTATCCCGATCGCCTTCGAAGTGCGGACCATTTTCGACATCGATCTGCCGCAAAATGGCCTGGGCGGGATCCACTTCCGCGAGAGGCCGGTCACTCCTTATATAAAGGATTACGACCTGCTGCATTCCCCGTTGACCTGGCCCCTTAAGTTCGATCTCAAAAACTGGGGCCTCTTCCTGGCTGTGGATGAAGGGCAGGCGGTGGGCGGCGCCGTGGTCGCCTGGAATACCGGCGGTGTGGATATACTGGAGGGTCGTACTGACCTGTCGGTACTGTGGGATATCCGCGTTGCCCCCGAACGCCGCGGACGGGGGATTGGTAAACGATTGTTTCGGCAGGCGGCCGCGTGGTCGAAAGAGCGTAACTGTATGCAAATGAAAATAGAGACGCAGAATGTGAATGTCCGCGCCTGCCGCTTCTATGTTGCTCAGGGTGCCAGGCTGGGCGATATTCGGCGCTTTGCCTACCGCGATGACCCGTCGGTCACAGGCGAAATCCAGTTAAACTGGTATTTCGATTGTTAAATTTGGTACATACTATCCGGTTTTAGTGTAAAATTCACTCATGAACAAAATACTTGTAACAGACGGATTGGATCAAGGCGGTCTCGAAATCCTGCGCGCTTCGGCCCAGGTCGATGACAGCAACGGTATTTCTCCCGATGATCTGCTCAAAGCCATCCCTGAATATGACGCGCTGATCGTGCGCGGACGGACGAAAGTCACTGCCGCCGTGTTCGAAGCCGCCAAATCCCTCAAGGTGGTTGGCAGGGCTGGTGTCGGTGTGGACAATATCGATTTAGCAGCGGCAAAAGCACACGGGGTGACGGTGGTCAATTCTCCGACCGCGACAAGCATTGCCGTTGCCGAACTGACCTTTGGCCTGCTGCTGGCGGTTGCGCGCGAAATCCCACGCGCTGATGCAACCATGAAGGCCGGCCAGTGGGTCAAGAAGGAACTTGAAGGCGTCGAGTTGTATGGCAAGACGCTGGGCGTGATCGGCTTCGGGCGCATTGGCGCAGAAGTGGGTAAACGCGCAGCAGCCTTCGGTATGAAAGTGATCGGTTATGACCCGCTCATCTCGGCGAAAGAGATCGAGAAGCGCGGCGGCGAGCCGGTTTCGTTGTCGGACTTATTCACGCTTTCTGATTTTATTACCCTGCATATGCCATTGACAAACGATACCAAAAACCTGGTCAACGTCGATGCCATCAAAGCCATGAAAGACGGCGTGCGTATCGTTTGCGCGGCGCGTGGCGGCGTAATCGATGAAGCCGCCCTGTTGGACGGATTGAAATCCGGCAAGGTGGCCGCGGCTGGGCTGGACGTGTTCGTTGCCGAACCGCCCGGACAGACCGACTTGGTGGCCCACCCGCACGTGGTCTGCACTCCGCATGTTGGCGCGCAGACTGTGGAAGCGCAGGCGCGAGCTGCCGATGATATCGCCAGCGAGATCCTCGCAGCCCTGCAGGGCAAGGATTTGCGCTGGAAAGTGGCATAAAAGGATTAGAATAGCGCAGGCGTGCTCATGAGAGGCGCTTGCGCTATTTCTTATTGTATCTACCCGGAGAAAAAGCCTTGGAAGAAAAACTCCAGCAATTGAAAACGATGCTTGGGGAGATATCTGATCTCAACCATATCGGGTCCCTGCTCGGTTGGGACCAGCAGACGTATATGCCGCCTGGCGCTGCCGAAGAGCGCGGCCAACAGCTTGCCACGATCAACACCATTGCCCACGAGAAGTTCACGTCTGATGAGATCGGCGTATTGCTGGCCGACCTGAAAAAATGGGTCGAAGGCCTGGATCACGACAGCGATGAATACCGCCTGGTCAAGGTTACCGCCCGCGATTATGACAAACAAACGCTCGTCCCCTCCGATTTCGTTGCTGAATTTGCCCAGGTGACCACCGTTGCCCAGCAGACATGGATGGAAGCCAGGGCGAAATCCGATTTTTCCATTTTCCGCCCAGACCTGGAAAAGATCATCGACCTGAATCATCGTTACGTTTCGTTCTTCCCGCCGGCTGACCATCCGTATGACGTGCTGCTCGATAATTTCGAGCCGGGCATGAAAACCTCCGAGGTCAAGGCTATCTTCGAGGCCCTGCGTCCGCAGCAGGTGGAATTGATCCAGGCCATTGCCGACCGGGCGCAGGTGGATGATTCCTTCCTGCGCCTCGACTTTGACGAGCAGAAACAGTGGAGTTTCGGCGTCGAAGTGGCGACCGCGTTTGGCTACGACTGGAAACGCGGCCGGCAGGATAAATCGACCCACCCTTTCACCACCTCTTTTGGCATCGACGATGTGCGCATTACTACGCGTTTCGAAAAAGGGATGGGTGCCTCCGCGCTGTTCAGTACCACGCACGAGAGCGGGCACGCGCTTTATGAGCAGGGCATTGGCCGTATCTGGTCGCGCACCCCGCTCGAAGGCGGCGCATCGCTTGCCATTCATGAATCGCAAAGCCGTATGTGGGAAAACCTGGTGGGCCGCTCACTGCCTTTCTGGGAGTATTTTTATCCACGGCTGCAGTCACTGTTCCCCGCGCAACTTGAATTTGTCAGTCTCGAGAAATTCTACAAAGGCATCAACAAGGTCGAACGTTCGCTAATCCGTGTTGAGGCTGACGAGGCCACGTATAACCTGCACATCATGCTGCGCCTGGAGCTGGAAATCGCCATGATCGAGAGCAAGATTGCCATTAAAGACTTGCCTGAAGCCTGGAACGCGCGTATGAAAGATTATCTCGGTGTGGTTCCACCGAACGATGCCCAGGGCGTTTTGCAGGATATCCACTGGTCAGGTGGAGCGCTGGGGTATTTCTCCACCTATGCGTTAGGCAATCTCATCTCGGCTCAACTGTGGGAGAAAGTTAAATCCGTCAATCCGGATCTGGATGACCAGATCCGCCGCGGGGATTTCTCCAGCCTGCTTTCCTGGCTGCGCGTTAAAATCCACCAGCACGGCCGCAAGTACGAACCGCAGGAACTGGTCAAGCGCGTCACCGGTTCGCCCATCAACGCTGAGCCATACGTCCGTTATCTCAAATCCAAATACAGCGATATCTACGGTCTGTAAATAAATTCCTCCCGCAGGTTTGCTGCGGGAGGTTCAATAATTATGTCCCGCTCATTTAAAAGTTTCCTTACATTCATTGCGCTTGGTTTGCTTCTGGGCTGCAGCTTTCCGGGAGATGATATTAACCTGCCTTTCTTTGGGCCGCAGGCTTCAGCCTCCCCGGCGGTTTCTGCAACGCCAGAGGGGGGTGGAGCGAATCTTGCCGGCACCGTGGCCCCAGCCGAACCGAGCGCCACGCCCACCGGGACAGCCACGCCCGTCCCGCCGACCGTCAATCCCGCCCTCCTGAATCTCCCGACTATTACAGCCACGCCCACCCTCGACTCGAGCGATATGCTGTTGCGTATCGCCGTGCCAGGGCCGATGTCGAAAGTCGTCTCGCCGATTGATTTCGTCGTCTATATCTCACCTGATTTTACCGGTTCAACGCGCATCCAGCTGCTTGGCGAAGACGGCCGCGAATTATACAGCAAGGTTTTTCGCACTCATTCCAATATCGACTACACCACACGCGTGGAAGAGAACATCAATTTTGAAATCCACGGTGCGGCAGAAGTCGGCCGTTTGCAGATCAGCACTGCGGATGAATTTGGGCGCATGCAGGCCTTCAACTCCGTCCGTTTGTTGCTACTCTCGGTCGGAGAGAATCAATTAACGCAAGCCTATCCAGCGCTGGAACGTGTTTTGCTGCGTGTACCCAAAAAGGGTGACGAAGTGCGTGGCGGTGTCCTGGCCGTCGAGGGGGAGATCCAGCCGGTCAACGATTCGCCGCTTGTGTTAGAGCTCTACGACTCCGATGGAAATATCATGGGTTCGCGCATCCTGACCCTGCGTCATGCCGATGGGACCTACCAGCCGTTTAACACCATTATTCCATATCAGGCAGGTACGAAAGTGCCGGCGCGGTTGATGATCCGCCAGTCTGATGATCGTATTGAGGGCCTGGCCTACCTGTACAGTGTCAAACTGCTAATTGATCCTTGACGCGGGCTTTCGCCTGTAGTATGATTAGGTTTCCGACGCGGGGTAGAGCAGTGGCAGCTCGTCGGGCTCATAACCCGGAGGTCGCAGGTTCGAGTCCTGCCCCCGCAACTTTCGATGAACCGTGGCGCTACAGCGCCACGGTTTTTCATTAGCCCGTCGACCACTGGTTGGCAAATATTCTCAAATAGGATAATTTTATTGCCAGGCGTTATGATGAGTAGATCATAGCCAGGCTTTCCGCTAGTACTTTTATCTTATAAGCGCATCTTGCCCCAATACTCCTATTGACTAATCATTTTCCCAGAATATAATATTGTGTAGATATAAATACCCGATTTTAGACAACTAACAGGAGGTTTTGCCATGTCAGATGTAGCCGTTCGTAAGGTGATTGGTCAGGCAATCGGCGATCTTGATTACCGAAATTTGTTGTTTGACAATCCGGATAAAGCAATTGAGGGCCTGGACTTGACCGAGGAAGAGGCCACCTTCGTGAAAAACTTTAAGCGCGACAAGTTCGAAGAAGCCACCAGTGAGATCGAAGAGAGAATTTCGCGCGCGGGTGCCCTACATCTTAAAAGCTTTGCACCATACTGCAACTGCTTCTAAGCCAGACGTATAAACGATTGGCCGCCTGAAACAATGTTGCCTGGGCATATCTATCGATACTCAGGCAACATTGTTATGCCTTAATGAAGAAAAAGCTGGATCGATGCCTGATTACACGGTTCAATGGATTATTGGACGGGCCTTGAGCGACTCCATCTATCGGGAACTCATGGCTCAAGATCCAATTGCTGCATGGGCAGGTTATGAACTGACCGAGGAAGATATCGCTGAACTGAAAAAATGGACACCGGAGCGAATTCAGGCTTATCTGGCGGAGATGGAAACAAAAGTCGCTACCGCTCCATTTGATGGCGTGGCAGGTTTTGATCTGGACGAGTCGCCTACGCCTTCCAATTGCGATGATATGTTTTCAATGGATGAATTGAAAAAACTGTTTGGTGAAGACTCGAATTGATTTTGCCGATGGTTATAATAGTGCTGATTGCGACCCATTATGGAATTCTCTCAAGTACTCCAAAGCAGGCAATCGGTTCGCGCATTCCGTCCCGACCCGGTTTCTGAGGATACGCTTCAACGGATATTCAGTTCTTTGATTTGGGCGCCTTCGGCCGGCAACTTGCAGTCCTATGAAATACTGGTGCTTCGTGACCCGGTTCTTAAAGGATCAGTTGGGGAGGCTACCACCGCCTGTTATGACCCGGTCTCCCAGGCGCCGCTTGCCCTGGTTTTTGTCGCCAATGCTTTTCGTTCGGGGCTTAAATATGAGCACAGAGGCATCAGCCTTTTTTGCATACAGGATGCGACGGTCGCCGCGACGTATTTCATGTTGGCGGCAGTCGACCAGGGCTTGGCAACCTTGTGGGTGGGGGGCTTTGATACTCCCAGGGTTTCCAGTTTACTGAAACTAAAACAGGGTTTGTGGCCGGTCGTTATTATGCCGGTCGGGTACCCCAATGAGATTCCGGAACGCCGCGCACGCCGCAGTATTCAGGATGTGGTCCATGAGCTGGATTAACACGGCTGATGATCTGGTAAGAAATCTCGCTGAGGGTCAACAAAGCGCCTCTGTTGAAGAGGGCATGTCTGCCGGGCAGGCATTGATTCGGAAGGGTCTCATCCGGCAGATTCGTGATGTCGAAATCATCTCCAGGCCGATGCCGCTATTCGGGTCCGTGGCCTTGATTGGAGGCCAATACCCAACTGGCCGTTTTCTATCGCCTCGAATTTGCGGCGGCAGCGCATTCACCCGCGATGAGGCTCGTGTTCGCGCTTATGGTGAAGCGGCGGAACGATATTGTGCCGCCTTTTATGATGAGTCGAACCTGCGCCTGGATTCCTATCGTAATTTGCAGGCTGATGCGGTATCTCCGGATGCGTTTGCGCTATATAGCCGGGAACAGTACGAGTTTTCCGGTTTTGAATACCGTCCTTTTCTGAAGGATACGCGGGTCAACTGGGTGCAGGGATATTCTGTAACCCGTCAGAGACCGGTATTCGTCCCGGCGGCGTTCGTATATTTGCCCTATTGGCCCGTTGGCACCGAGACTCCCATCGGCTTATTTCCGAGCACCGGCCTGGCGTGTGGCAGGTCATTCCTGGAAGCCACCCTGCGAGGCATCTTCGAGGTCATCGAACGGGACGCCATTATGTTGATGTGGCTCAATCGGGTGGCTGCGCAGCGCATCGATCCAGGCACGCTTGCTGATGCGCGGGTGAGAGAGCTGGCAGGCTCGAGCGAGAATGGGGCCATCAAAATATTCGACATCACCACGGATGTGCGCATCCCAACCCGTTTTGCGCTCCTGACAGATTCCTACCGTGGACGAAGCTTGGTCAGTTGCGGAGCAGCCACAAACTGGCGTTCAGAGACGGCCGCTGAAAAAGCGCTGATGGAAGCGCTGGTTGTGCGGCGGGCCGTCCAAAAAATCATCAAGACCTACCCGCCTCGAAATTACGGCAAAGATTATCAAAAGGTGCGCGAGATCGACGATCACCTGAATTTTTATACGGACCCGGATAGAATGTCCGCCCTGGATTTTTTGACCCGGATGAATGAATTGCCTGATATTCAGAGCGATACTTCCATGCCAGGCCGCGAATTTTCCGATCAACTAAGGGCCTGTTTGGGTTTGCTCGCAGATCGAAACCTTGAAGCGATCGTTGTGGACGTTACAAGACCTGAGGTGGCGGAAACCGGTTTATGTGTCGTACGGGTAATGATCCCCGGAATGACCCCGCTTACTTTTGGAGCAGGGTATGTGTGCGCCGCTGGCCGGCGGTTGACGGAGGTTCCCCGTGCCCTTGGTTACGGTGTACCGGATGGAAAAGTGCGGCTGAACCCGGTGCCGCATCCATTTGCATAATATTTTTTGAAATGACGAAAATTTATTCATTAGAGGTAATTTTATGAATAAAGATGTCTATGTTCTGGGAATTAGCATGTCGCGCCATGATCGTGCGGCTTGTTTGCTTAAGAACGGCAGTGTGGTTGCTGCGATCGGCGAGGAAAGGCTGGATCGTCGAAAACGCTCCATCGGGAAGTATGAACACCAGCCGCGCCGGATTGTACTGCCGCCCCTGAAAGCGATTACCTGTGTACTACAAGCCGGTGGCATCTCGTTGGAAGATGTGGACCTGCTCGTTTGCGGGCGGTCCATGGTTGCGTGCCGCGATACACTTTTGGAATATCTCCCGGTTAAGCCGGAGCGCGTGATCGAGCCAGCGTTGCCCGGGCATCACCTGGCGCATGCTTACAGCGCTTACGGGACCTCTCCCTTCGAAGAATCTGCAATCCTTGTCATCGATGAACAGGGACATCATTTACCCGATGGTCGCTTTGAAAAAGCCAGCTGGTTTGAAGGCAGCGGCGGAGCCATTAAAACCACTGCTACATTTTATGGCAGCGATGAGGACCTGAGCCTGGGGATGTTCTACAATGTCTTCGCGATGCTGACGAGTTTAAGCGAGGCGATGGCTCCGGCAGCCGGAAAGTTGATGGGACTGGCACCCTATGGCCAGGCCCACCCGGAATGGCCGGAGTTGATTACCCTGGATGAGGAGACCGGCGACACCCATATCCCGCTCCAACGCTTGAATGCTTTCTTTGCCGAAATAGGCCTGGCTGTCCGGCTGGGCTATGAAGATACCCAACCTCGCAACATCGAAGAGCTTGCCCGTTATATCAGTATTCATTGGTCGGAACCCCTGGCGGCGGACCTGGCATACAAGGCGCAGCAGGAGCTCGAAAAAGCGGTTCTGCATATCAGTTGTGCGCTTAAGCAGAATACAAAAGCCAAAGTCCTGTCTTACGCCGGTGGGGTGGCGCTTAACTGCACCACCAACAGACGTCTGTTGGAAGCCGGCTGGTCCGATGTTTTCATCCATCCGGCGGCCACCGATGACGGCAACGCCATCGGGTTGGCGTATTACGGCTGGATCGAAAGCCTGGGAAACCATCATCGTGCGCAGCGACCCTTCAATCCATTCACGGGTATTTCTTATCCTGCAGAAACGATCACGGATGCATTGGAATCGTATCACCTGCGGGATTATGCCCGCTCCGTTTCGCCTGCGGATGAAGGCGCAAAACGTCTCGCGCGTGGTGAACTGCTTTGTTGGGTGCAGGCTGGCAGTGAGTGGGGTCCCAGGGCGCTCGGGGCCCGCAGTATTCTTGCCAATCCTCTTATTCCCCAGATCAGGGACCGTATCAATTCAACGGTCAAGTTTCGTGAACCGTTCCGTCCATTTGCCATCAGCACGTTGCAGGCTGCGCTTCCCAAACTGGTGGATTGCGGGCAAGCGCCGGAATCATTGGGGATGTATATGCTGGCAACCGGGTCCGTTAAAGGCCCTGAATTGAACGAAGTGAAACATGTTGACGACAGCATTCGCTATCAAGTGGTCGACCCGCAACTCCAGCCTGAATTTGCGGCCCTGATCGAAAAGTTCGAGGCACAAACCGGTTTGGGGGCGGTGCTTAATACCTCCTTTAATACGTTGGGAGAACCGCTGGTCGAAACTCCGCTGGATGCAGTGCGTCAATTCCTGCTTTCACGGGCCGATGCGCTGATCATCGGTACGTATCTGCTATCCCGCCAGGATGTCCCAGCGCCGGTTTTGGCCGAGGCGCGCAAAACTGCTTTCGCCAGGTCTTGCATCGATCCATTGCAAGCCGCTCTGGGCCTGGAATCTGCGGGTTACCCCGATCAGGCGCTGGCCTTGCTGGACGAACTGGACTATCATGCCCATGACCCCCGCTGGGATGGCCCTGCGGTGGTTCTGGGGTATCATGGGCTTCTGATGCGTGCCGCCCTGCGCACCGGTGACACCCAAAAAGCTCATGAACATGCCCGCATTATCTTGGACTGGTCGGGCCTGCCGGTGGAAGCCATTCAGGCGGCAAAACTGATTGCGGAGAACCCCTACGAACCGAATCATGCCATGCTCGGCAATATGATGGGCTTTATCGGCAGCCAGGGTGGCGGTTGGAAGTTCGTTCGTGAAATGTTTCAGCGGGATCATGTTTTGGCGGCCTCGGCAGGGACGACAAAGTCGTGATTTGATATTGTAAAGAAAGCTCACACGTCTACAAGTTCCTAAATCTGAGCAGCCAATAAGGAGAAACGCCATGGAATGCATTCGTTGTAAGAAGACCGCCCAGGCTATATGCCGCTTTTGTGGTCGCGCAGTATGTGAGGAACACATCCAGAAGATGAATTACATTATTACCGTTTACATGGGCAGCGGCCAGATCCCTAAATCACTGGTTGTGGCGGATGCAGTTTTTTGCGGGATCTGTAAACCCCAGCCTGAGCCTCTTGAGATGCCCTACCTGGCTTAAGGAGCGTTGCATGGATGGAGAAGATGGAGAAGACAAGCCCGTGAAGGCAGTGCTGTCGTGGACGCTGAATGGCCAGCAGGAGCTCCTGCTTCACGAGGGAGATACGGCAGAGGTAGGCCGCGAAGAAGGCAATGATCTCATCCTGCCGGTTAAGAATATTTCCCGGAAGCATGCTGTCATTACCTGGCGAAATAGTCATTTTGAGATTCAAGATCTGGGAAGTGTGAACGGGACTTCGGTCAATGAGACGCCGGTCGATAACCAGCCGCGTGTTCTCAAAGATGGCGATAAAGTGTCTTTCGATACGATTGAGGCGACCTTCAGCGAGCATAAACAGCCGCAAACTGCGCTGAAGAAGGATGACGTTCGGCAGACCATTATTATGAAGCTGGGCACGCAGCCTTCACTGGTGATTAGTACCGGCCCGGGAGAAGGACGCAGGATCCTCCTGCGCGAGGGCGTAATGACCGTTGGGCGGGCGACCTCGAAAAGCGAGAATTGGGATATCGCCCTTCAAGATCGCTCCGTCTCGCGCCCGCATGCGCGCGTTGAAAATAATCATGGAATCGTCACGTACACAGATATGGGCAGCGTCAATGGCACTTTACATAACGGTCAGCTACTTACTACTGCTCCCGTGACCCTTAAGGACGGGGATGTGCTCATCGTGGGCGAAACTACCTTAATCTACAGGGGGCCTTAATGAGCTTATGGCAGGAAGTTCAGCGCGGAAATCAAAACATCCTCAGCCGGACGAATGTTTGGGAGCTGCTGGCCGAGGATTTACGTGATCCGCAGTTGCTGCCGGCCGGCGGCGGGTTATGGGGCGAAATTACAACCCCGCCCGGAGGCATATGGCAAAGTGCGCGTGAAGAAACGCTTGTCCTGGGTCGCAAAGGGCAGAATTTGTGGGTCTCTTCGAACGACGCGACTCTGTTTTTACGCGCGCGCCGGGATATCTGGAAGAGAGTAGAAGAGTTGGCCTTCGATGCGCAAGGGACTGACTTGTGGGAAGAGGTCGAAGAGGAAACGTTGGTCCTTCGCCGGGCTTCCGACAGCGTTTGGGCAAAACCGGCCATCAGGGATCTGGCACGGGTCAAACTTCAGCGAGGGGAGCAATGGGCATTAAAGGAGCTAAAGACCACCAGCGGGGAGACATATTGGGTGTTGAAACATCTTGCCCAGCCCGTATATCTGCGGCTTGACGAACAACAAGTATTGCTGTGGAATATGCTGGACGGCTCTCATACGGTACAAGACCTGGCGGTTGAAAGCTTTGTGCAATTCGGGACTTTCAATGTGGAATGGCTGACCGGGTTCCTGAATCAATTGCAGCAAAAAGGTTTTCTGAGCGATCCGAAGGCGGACGTGTACCAGGATTCGCGGGAACAGGCAATACGCCGCTCGCTGCGCTACCGGTTCTTCAAACTGATCGGCCTTATATTCCAGTCGGAGATCGGGATCCCCGTTGACGGTTTCTATACAGAATTGTATCGCTCGCTTGGCTGGATTCTTTTTACACGGTTCGTCCAGTTTACGCTGCTGGCCGTCACACTGCTGGGCATACCGGCCTTCTTTATCATCTCGGGAGAGAATAATGTCCTTACCTCTGCAGCCGGGCAGGATGCCTTATTTGCGAGCAGCCTGGTCAGCCTGATTGCCGCCCAGATCATCGTCTTCTTTATTCACGAATCTTCGCATGCGTTGACAACCTGCCACTATGGGCGTCATGTCCGCCGCGGGGGCGTGGGATTATATTTTGGCATGGTGGCCTTCTTCGTGGATACGACGGACATCTGGATGGAGCCGCGCGGCCCGCGTCTGGCCGTGACCTGGGCCGGACCCTACTCCGGTTTTATCCTGGGCAGCATTTGCAGCCTGCTTTTGCTTTTCTTTCCGCACATGCCCGGGGCCGAGCTGGCTTTTCAGATCGCGTCCCTCGGTTATCTGGTCTCTGTGACCAATTTGAACCCATTGTTGAAGTTCGACGGCTACTACATCCTGATGGACTGGCTGGAAATCCCGATGTTGCGCGAGCGTTCGATCAAGTTTGTCAAGAGCAGTCTGTGGAACAAGCTCAAATCCCTGGAGCGTTTCAGCAGGGAGGAAGTCATCTTCAGCCTGTTTGGCCTGGCTGCACTGCTCTTTACAGGCATCATGATCCTGTTGCTCATCATGACGTTTGGCAGTTCGCTGCTTGACTTCTTTCATTCCTTAATGGGTTCCTAAAACAACGCATAAGTTACGACCGGAGATCTTCGTATGGAAGCTACCCATCACGCAATTTTTTCGCCGGAATTTCTTTCCGATCCCCATCCGACCTATGATTATTTGCGCCAGCATGCCCCGATCTGTTTTGTGGAGGATATGAACGGCTGGGCGATCACCGGTTATCGCGAGGCAGTTGCCATTCTAAAGGACCGCCGCTTTGGAAATTCCGTGCGTTCAAACCCGATCATTGAAGAGAATATTCCGCTTTTTTCCAAGTTCGAGGAAAACGCTCTTGTGCATGTGGACGCGCCAAAACATACCCGGTTGCGCAACTTGCTGCAAAAAAACTTTTCCCCGGCTGTGATGAAGAAACTCGAAGCTCCCATCCTGGAAATTGTCACCGAATTGTTGGACGCGATCTCCGACCGGAGTGAAATCGACTATATCGGCGACTTTGCTTATCCGCTGCCCACCTCGGTGATTGCGGAACTGGTTGGGGTGCCGGCCGCTGACAGGCGCCTGTTTCGCAGCTGGTCGCGCGGTATTGTCGAAGGCTTCGATCTTAACGCCACCCCTGAAACGCAGATCCAATGCAATACCATCTTTAAGGAATTCAGGGAATATATCCTGATGCTTGCTGATGAGCGGCGCAAACGCCCGCAAAATGATCTGATTACCCACTTTGTTCAGGCCCATGACCAGGAGAAGCTCGTCTCCGAAGAAGAGTTGATCAACAATTGCATTCTGTTGCTCACTGCCGGCCACGAGACTTCGGTCAGTATCCTGACGAATGGGATTTTGGCCCTGCTCGAACATCCCGAACAAATGGCAAAGTTGAAAAACGACCCAACCCTGGTTGCCTCTGCCATGGAAGAAATGATGCGTTATGCCAGGCCGCTCCAAATGGTCATGCGCGCGGTAAAGGAAGACCTTGAAATCGATGGACATCGTTTCATGCGCGGGCAGACGGTGGTGGTTTTCCTCTCGGCCGCCAACCGGGATCCTGAGGTATTTCACGAGCCCGATCAATTTGATATCGGGCGGACGCCGAACCCCCACCTGGGGTTTGGGTACGGGATTCATCACTGCCTTGGCGCGCCTCTTGCAAGAGTCGAAGCGCCGATCGCATTGCTGGAATTCCTAAAACGTTTCCCGGATGTCGCATTGACCGACAAGCCGCTTAAATACATGGTCACGTTGAGAAACCTTACGCTGAGAGAGCTGCCGTTAAGGGTCTAGGGTTTTCTCTACATCCCCGACCTTTTGGGGATAACTCAGACAAAAGCAGGCAGATACAATGTAGGTGGTTCTCTTTGAGAAATACGACAGGTGATCAGATGAATGCAAAACGCATCATGCTTATCAACATGCCTTTTACAACGCGTTGGGGCCCGGCCATTGGACTGAGCCTGTTGAAAGCCGCGCTTGTCCGAGATGGGGTGGCCTGCGATATGAAGTATTTCAATCTGGAGTTTGCGTCTACCATTGGCGGGACCTATGATGACCAGATCGTCTTCTTCATTTTCGACCCTCTCTTGGGAGAATGGCTGTTTGCAGACGATTTGTTTGGGGATCGCATTCCTTCCCCGGAAAAGTATTTTGCCGAGGTGCTCGACCCGATCATGGCCCTGGCCGGTTTCCCGGAAACGCACATCGCCAACCAAAAGGAAGAGATCCTGCGCATCCGTGAGAAAGTGGGGCCCTTCCTGGATGAATGCGTGGAGTCGGTGGATTGGAATGAGTATGCGGTTGTCGGTTTTACCTCAGTGTTCGAACAAAATGTTGCCTCGCTGGCCCTGGCACGGCGGCTCAAGGAACGCTATCCCCACCTGGTGATCGTCTTCGGGGGGGCAAACTGCGACGGCGACATGGGGCCTGCAATGCATCGGGTGTTTCCCTTTGTGGATTATGTGTGTGTCGGGGAGGGCGATCTTAATTTCCCGGTCTTGGTAAAGAATGTGCTCGAGGGACTCCCGGTCGGGGATATCCCCGGCATCGTTCGGCGTGAGGACAACCAATCCGTCCTGCCGTCACGCATCAATGCCCCCGTCAAGGACATGGATTCCCTGCCGTTTCCGATTTTCGAGGATTATATTTCCCAGGTCAAGAAAGGCAACCTGATGGAGGATATGGAGCCGCGCCTGTTCCTTGAAACCTCACGCGGTTGTTGGTGGGGGGAGAAGCAGCATTGTACGTTTTGCAGCTTGAACGGCACCATGATGCAGTTCCGTTCCAAGTCCGCGGAACAGGTCATCGAGGAAGTCCAGTATCTTAATCGAAATTATGAGTTCAAGAAGATCCAGGTGGTCGATAACATCATGGATATCCATTATTTCCGTGATCTGCTGCCGCGCCTGGCAGAATTGAATATGCCGGTCGAATTGTTCTACGAGACCAAGGCAAACCTGCGCAAGGAGCAGGTGCGTCAGTTTCGCGAAGCGGGCGTTTTGATGATCCAGCCCGGCGTCGAAAGTTTGAACACGAATATTCTCAAGCTGATGCGTAAAGGGGTCAGCATGCTGCAGAACATCCAGCTTTTACGCTGGTGTGCTGAATATCAGGTCACGCCTATCTGGAATGTGCTGGGCGGTTTCCCGAATGAAGACCCGGCAGACTACGACCAACAGACCGAGCTTGTGCCGCTGCTGACGCACCTGCCTGCGCCGGAGGCCTTATATCTGGTCACCGTACAGCGCTTTGCGCCGCTCTATGTCCGATCCGAGGAATTTGGGTTGTGTAACGTGCGCGCTTCCAAGGCCTATCAATACATCTATCCTTTCCCGGCCGAAGATCTCAAGGATCTCGCCTTCCAATTCGACTTCGATTTTGCGGATGGTCGCAACCCGATGACCTATACGCGCGAGCTCAAGCGCGCCATCGAAGTTTGGCGGGAGGATCAGGGCCGGTCGGTGTTGACCAGCCGCCTGGCAGGGGCGGAACTCGTCATCCGCGATACGCGTGCAGTGGCCGTGCAGGAAGAATATCGCTTCAGCGGTGTGCGCCGCGCGATCTATGAATTCTGCGACGCGGCCCACAACCCGGCCGATATCGAAAAGCATCTGGCAGCCTGCCTGCCCTCGGAAAATGTGAGCGATGCGCTCGTCCAGGAGATCCTGGCTGAATTTATGCGGGCCAAACTGATGGTCTCTGAAAACGATCGTTACCTGAGCCTGGCTGTGGACTTAACTTTTAAGGACCAAATGTATGCTGACCTGCTGATCTCCAGTATGGCCGATGCGCCTGCTCACTGATTTTCTTATTTGTCTCTGTGAACCATTTTCTCGGAAGGTTTCAAAGGTGATGAGATGGATGCGAAACGCGTGATGCTGCTCAATATGCCCATCAGTACCCGCGAGCGACCCTCGATCGGGTTGAGTTTGCTGAAAGCCGCGCTCCTACGGGACGGGATCGCCTGTGACGTAAAATACTTCAACCTGAGATTTGCCGAGCTGATCGGGGAGGCCTATCACGACCAGATCGTTGATTCCATCTCGTACCCGCTCCTGGGTGAATGGATATTCGCTGAGGACCTGTTCGGGGATCGGATCCCTGCGCCCGAAAAGTATTTTACGGACGTGCTCGACCCTGGCATGGCCTTTTCGACCGTCGCGGAAACACACATCACCCACCAGCGCGACGAGATCCTGCGCATCCGTGAAAAGGTGGGGCCCTTCTTCGATGAATGCATGCTCGCGGCAGATTGGAATGAGTACGCGATTGTCGGGTTTGCCTCCGTATTCCAACAGAACGTGGCCTCGCTGGCTTTCGCGAAGCGGCTCAAGGAACGCTATCCTCACCTGGTGATCGTCTTCGGAGGCGCGAACTGTGACGGCGAAATGGGCCCGGCCGTCCACCGGCTGTTCCCCTTTGTGGATTATGTCTTCGTTGGCGAAGCGGACCTGAATTTCCCGGGGTTTGTGAAAAATGTGCTCGAGGGAGTCCCGGTCGGGGATATCCCCGGCATCGTTCGGCGTGTCAATGGTGAAACCGTGCTGCCCACGCAGCCCGGCGCCTCGGTCAAGGACATGGATTCCCTGCCCTATCCCGTTTTCGATGAATATGTCTCCGAGATCAAGAAATATGATTTTAAAAAGATGGACCCGTACCTGTTCCTGGAGACCTCGCGCGGCTGCTGGTGGGGCGAGAAGTCGCACTGCACCTTCTGCGGTTCCAACGGGTCGGTGATGTTTTTCCGCTCCAAATCCCCGGATCGCGCCATCCAGGAAATCCTGTACCTGACGGAAAACTACGACATCAAGAAGATCCAGACGGTGGACGACATCATGGACATCCGCTATTTCCGCGATGTGCTGCCGCGGTTGAAAGAATTGAACCTGCCGATCGAGTTGTTCTATGAGACCAAGGCCAATTTGCGCAAGGAGCAGGTCTTCCAGTTCAGGGATTCGGGCGTGCTGGCCATCCAGCCCGGCATCGAAAGTTTGAGTACGGATATTCTCAAGCTGATGCGCAAAGGCGTCACCATGCTGCAGAATATCCAGCTCTTGAAGTGGTGTGCCGAATTCATGATCGCGCCCTACTGGAACGTACTGGCCGGCTTTGCCGGCGAAGACCCGGACGAATATGCCCGCCAGGCCGAGCTGGTGCCACTCGTCAGCCACCTGCCGCCGCCGCAGCCATTACGCCTGGTAAAACTGCAGCGTTTTGCCCCCATGCATTTTAATTCCGAGCAGTTTGGGCTGCGCAATGTGCGCGCCATGAAGGCCTACGAATATATTTATCCCTTCCCGATCGAGGAACTCAACGAACTGGCCTTCCAGTTCGACTTCGAATTTGGGGACGGCCGCAAGCCGATGGACTATGTGGATGTGTTGAAACGCGCAGTGGAGGATTGGGCCAGCCTGGATAATAACGCCGTGCTGAACAGCCGCATTGTGGGGCAGGAGATGCTCATTCGCGATACCAGGGCCGTCGCCCTGCAGGAAGAGTATTGCTTCACCGGCATGCGCCGCGCGATTTATGAGGTCTGCGATGCGGCCCATAACATTACCGATATCAAGAAACACCTGGCCGCTTCTCTCGCGCTGGAGGAGGTGAGCGATGAAACCGTCGAGCAGATCCTGGCCGAATTTATGCAAGCCAGACTGATGATCTCCGAAAATGGTCGCTACCTGAGCCTGGCGGTCGATTTGAGCTTCAAGGAAAAACTGGTCGCCGACCTGGTCATGTCCAGCATGGTTTACTATTCGGCGGATTGATCCTTCGCAGTGGAATGAAAATGGGGTTGCACCTGCAGCTCACACCTGCCCAACACCGTCAGGTGCCGGGTAAGCCGGAGGTCGCAGGTTCGAGTCCTGCCCCCGTAACGGTTTTTCGTTACCTTTTTGATAGACTAGTTGGCGATTGAAGCTATATTTCCCCACCGCTTTTTGAAGAACTCTTGAGCAATTTCAACAAAAAAGACTGTATTTCCGCGCTTCCTGATTATTTGCAGAATTCGTGTAATTTGTGGGGGCAATTCTCTTCTCTACTTTGCTAAAGGGGGGCATTTCTACTTGGGGTCGATAATACGCCGAAGCAGAACAACGAAACCAGGATACAACCCACAATCTCCAGTGTATAGCTCATCAGCTCAGGTCAGCATGGCTGCGCAGCGATGCGTCACTTTTGTATAACTGTTAGTATGATGATTGTACAACCTCCCCTATAGCCTGGACCCGTGAGTTTTGCTTTAATGTTAAAACGTCAATGATCGGGCAGTTCTTTGAGAATTTCTGGAGACAAACGGGATGACTGAGAATGGTTCGGAGCGCAAGGGCTGGTCGCCGTTGGGCATACCGCCTGAAGATATACGGCGCTGGGAGATGTTTCTGCTGGGGATGGTGGTGGGGGCGCTGCTGCTGGCGAC
>WNFL01289554.1_pt3 | contig 83087 bp, 66 predicted proteins | sample 5400361 | NCBI WGS metagenome assembly WNFL01 (sample SAMN13153351, study PRJNA577476) | soil metagenome | isolation source: 40 cm soil on Douglas fir-dominated hillslope | place: USA:California | collected 2013-09-17 | reverse complement strand
CACCAAAAGTGCAGTGCGAACGTCGAAGAATAGTTTTTCAGAACTGCCACTCAAAGGACTCGCGTCGATAACGTAAACTTCCGTGTCGCCAATGGTTGACTTGCCAGTCAGAGTAAGTTTTCTATACAGATCTCTCGTTCTGATCTCCTTGTAGAAGTCTGAATCGCTTTTGAGTTGCGCCAGCACTGGCGCAGGCAAGTCCCTTTGCCCTTCCTTACTACTACTTCCCCACCCGGCGATTCCGTTAAAGCCAGTACTGAAGGCAACGTCGGGATAAGTAGTAACAGTTAATATCTTGTTCGGTGCTTTCTGGTAAACGTCCTCCGGGACGAGCACGCCGTCGGCGCCTATGCGCGAGCCCTTCGCGACTCGGCTTTTTAGTTTTTGAAAAGCTTGTGCACCGCCCAATGCTTGCACGTATCTATCCAGAATTTGATCCACGGTTGGTAGCGGGCTCTCCTTGGCAGGGCTAGTGATCGGCTGCCAAAGATTCTGCCCAACGGCAGGAACGGAAACTGGTTGGGGCCTTCCGCGATGACACGTATAGCAGCTAACAGCTTTCGCATTGTTGAAGCTTCCTTTGTTCAGGTCGAACACCATGCGGATCATCTGCCGCGCAGTTTGCTTGGTAGGTTTGCATCTTTCGCGATCCGCTTGAACCAACCGGGAAAAGCACTAGGTTCGCGGAGTTGATCGAGCTTCTGCCACGCGACGACAAACGCATCCTGAGCGACATCTTCAGCAAGATAAGCATCACCAAGCACAGCATATGCGCAGGCGAAAGCCATGTCCTGAAAACGGATCACCAATTCGGCGAACGCCTCGTGGCGCACCGACATGGGGCCGCGTGAATCACACGCCTCTGAGATGGAACCGAGGATATCTTTCACGTCACTATGCTGCGATTATCTCCCTGACCTAGATAGGAGCCAAAAACTAGACGGTAGCTTACCAGCGGTTCTCAGGATGACCTTTATCTAAGAGTCCTTCGAAGATAACAGACGGATAACTGCTATGAGACAGGTCTCGGGCATTGCGGAAAAGTGATCTACTGCGTGGCTGGGTTGTGCAGATTCATTGGGACAGGGGAAGATGATGGGGTTACGCGCTGACACCAAGCCATACGTCAGCTGCTTTGACGGCTGAAACGTCGGTGAATAAGCGAGTCAGAAACTATTTCTCCGAACCCCAAGCATCCTATGAGAACGTCTAATCAGGCGGCGCGGTCTTCGCTTCATGCGACGTTAGCGGACGCGGACTGAGTCGACTCCTTCTTCTCATAAACGTCTTCAACAGCGGCGCGCAAAAGCTCCGCAACGCTCCATGCCTGTGCAACGCAACCACGCGGTGTTTGTGGGGCATCGCCATCGAAGATTTCCGAGACTTGGCCAAGGCAAGCTTCGCTAAGATGATCCTGAAAAGTTGACAGCCATTCGATCGCGAATTGTCGGCCAACGTTCACACCAAACGTTTTCACGTAAGCGGTGATGAAGGGTCCCATCAGCCACGGCCAGACTGTGCCCTGATGATAAGAGCCATCCCGACTTCGCGGATCGCCTTCGTAACGACCAATGTAACGGGAATCATTCGGTGATAGCGTGCGCAAGCCGCGTGGGGTTAGGAGTTCGCACTCGACGACGCGCAGGATGCTCTTCGCTCGCGCTTTGGGAACCATAGAATTTGTTAGGCTGATTGCGAGAACTTGATTCGGTCTGATCGAGGCATCGCACTCGCCGCCGTTCACTACGTCGTAGAGACAGCCTGTCTGCTCGTTCCAAAACTGTTCATTGAAAGTCTTGCGCGCCGATGCCGCCATCGTTTTGTACCGCTTTTGATGTGCTTTATCACCGAACTTTTCTGCCAGGTCCTCCATTACCCGAAGCGCGTTGTACCAGAGCGCTTGAATCTCGACGGCCTTGCCAGTGCGCGGCGTGACCACCCAATCGCCAACTTTGGCGTCCATCCAGGTGAGTTGCACGCCCGGCTCGCCTGAGTAAAGCAGCCCGTCTTTGTCCACTTGGATTTGATAACGCGTGCCTTTAACGTGCCAGTCAATAATATCCGTCAACACCGCATAGAGATTGGTGCGCACGAACTCGAAGTCATTCGTGTATTGCAACAGCGCGCGCACGGCTTCAAAGAACCAGAGCGTTGCATCGACCGTGTTGTACTCGGGAGTCTCGCCCGCATCCGGAAAGCGGTTCGGCAACATCCCCTGATCAACGTGCACAGCAAACTCCGCCAAAATGCTCTTCGCAATTTCCGGATGGCCGGTCGCCAGTGTCAACCCCGGCAATGCGATCATCGTGTCACGGCCCCAATCAGCGAACCAGTGATAGCCGGCGATAACGGTCTTGCAACGTTCGCGCGCAACGATGAATTGATCGGCCGCTGTAGTCAGCGAACTGACCAAATCGTTGTCGCGAGGCGCTGCCTGCGCCAACGTCTTGCGACGTTTGATCTCAGCGGACCGATAAGCGTCGGCTTGCTTCGAGTCGCGGCGCTCGGTCGAGGCGATGATGCTGACGCGGACTCCCTTCTTCAAGCGAGCGGCATCAACAGTGAAGGTGAATGCGAATGGGCTAAATAAGTCCTCACGGAAATCAAGTCCGCGCTCTTGCTCGACTCGGTATTCGAAGTTGCGATACCAATGGCCATCGGCGTCGATCTCGCCAGGGTCGTGGGCAAAGTATAAGGCTGGCAAATCGGCATACGGTGCAACACTTGCTAGCCCTTCCTCAATCCCGACATGCGAATTCAACGAGCTGTTTTTGTGCGTGGTGCTGTGATAATCGCGAAAGGCAATAAGCGGTCGTATCTCCAGCTTGATCGAAGCAGTAGCCAGACCGTCGGACAGAGCCTCAGTCCTCAAGTCGTACTGTACGACCGTCGTGTTTTCGTCCTGAACCATGAACACCGATTTCTCGATCTCGATTCCTTCGACTTCGTAAGTGAACATTGGAAACGGATCGAGGCGGAAGCCGGTTTGATACTTGAAGCCTTGCGGATGAACAGCACCAGGATACTGATTGGCTGAGAGTTCGTAGTGCCGACCATTAACAATGAGCGTCTCTTCAAGTTTCGAAAGCAAGACCAACCGCCCAACTGGCGGCGTTGTGGCGGCAGTTAGCAAGCCGTGATAGCGGCGTGGGTTCAGTCCGGTAATCGTCGAGGACGAAAACCCGCCGATGCCGTTAGTCTCAAGCCATTCGCGTGACAGTGCCGATTCGAGATTGCGGCAACTCTCCTGATCTATTTCAATCATTGCTACCTTCTTCCTGAGAACGCAGCTAAGCTGCGCGACTTTCAGATTCCTCTGCCGCAGCTTCGATCAGTGCTGGCCTCTCAAATCGCTTACTCACGTCCATGAACTGCACTAGGTCCTTCGAGAACAACAGGTCGAGAGTCCAATCGAGTGCAACCCTAACTTTCTTTTCAAACCTGGGCAGTTTGCTCAAATAAATCGTGCGCCACATCCACCAGGCGATGAAGCCGGAAAAATTCACACCCATAATGCGCGCCACACCAGTGCGTCTGCCGATCGTAGCCAACGCCCCGATGGTCTTAAACTCAAAAGGCTTCCCGCTGCCACCGCGAATCGCGGCAAGGATGTTATGAGCTGCTATCTTGCCCTGGCGTATCGCGTGTTGCGCCGTCGGCGGACAGGATTTGCCCGTGGTCGAATCGGGCACGGCAGCGCAATCGCCGAGCGCCCAGACTCCGGGATACTCTGCGACTTCAAGAAATTCATTTGTGACCAACCGACCGCGCTCCTTGGAACAATCGAACATGTCGAGCAGTGGGTTCGGAGAAACGCCTGCCGTCCAAACCAGCATGTTGGTCTTAAGCGAAGTTCCATCACTCAGATTGATTTCACCACTCGAAACACTCTTGACCGCCGTGTTCATAAGAAACTGTACCCCGCGGCGGGCGAGTTTTTTGCGCGCATACGCGCCAAGTTGCGGCCCCAGTTCCGGCAAGATCACATCGGTTGCTTCGATCAGAACGATGCGCAACTCGGCTTCGGTGAGCTTCGGATAAAACTCAATCGCTTCGCGCACAAAATCATTGACAGAAGCTATAGTTTCGACGCCGGCGAACCCGCCACCCGCAACCACAAGGGTCAATAGCCGCGAGCGATCCTCACAGGCACATTCAAAGTCTGCTTCCTCGAGGTTCTTGATCAGACGGCTGCGCAAGCGAATCGCGTCGCTCAGCGATTTCATCGTCAATGCGTTTTCGGCCAGGCCGGGTAAATTGTAGAAGTTCGTAACCGAACCAAGCGCGAGGACCAAATAGTCATAAGCCAATTCGTGATCATGATTGTCATCAGCGTGAGCAACGATCACGCGACGTTGCTTCAGATCGATTCTCTTGATGTCGCCATTGAAAAAATGTGTGCGGCGCAACAGCTTGCGCACCGGATTGACGATGTGCGTCAAGTCCAGGTCACCAGCCGCAACTTCATGCAACATCGGCGTGAACAGAAAGAAGTTCTCGCGATTGACAAGCGTGAGTTCAACATCAGAGTAGTGACGAAGCTTCTTTTCAAGATGCAACGCGGTATAAAGACCTCCGAAGCCGCTCCCGAGAATCAGGACTCTCTTAGGTCGGTTTGATTTGCTGCCCATTAGGTCAGCTCCGCAACTTCACAGAAGACTTTGATAGCCCCGTTCGGATTCGTTAGCTTCGCGAACAACTCCTGATAGTTCTCCAAACCTTTGACCGGATGCGTCAGTAGACGCGACAGCCAACCGGGATATTCGGCCTCGGCTTGCGCCAAGTCCTTGACGCCCATCTCGAAGTATTCCCGATTCGCGTTGACCGTGCCGACCATTACTTTGTTGCCGAGCACGAATTCCAGATTGATCTTGTCCGCCGGCACTTCGATCATGCGATCGCCGCCTGTGACACTGGACAACACCAGCACGCCGTTTTTGCCCAGCGCTTGCATGCTGTCGAACACGACTGGAGAAAAACCGGTCGCCTCGAAAATGATGTCGAACGGCCCATACTTCTTCGCGCCTTCAAGGATTGAAAGCTCATCTGTCGATTGATAGGTCGCGCCGATCGCGTCGATCAAATCCGAATTCAAATAGGGCTTCGGAGTCTTGCCGAATGTGGTCACCTGCAAACCTTTGAGGCGAAGCACCAGAGTCGCCAGCAGACCAATCGTCCCTGCGCCCATCACCGCAGCGCGCTTCGGTTTCCACACCCGCAGCCGACGCTGGATTTCGTAAGCCTGAGCGATTCCCTTTTCCACCACCGTCGTTGGCTCCAACAGCACGCCGACTTCTTTCAACCCCTGTGGAATCTTCACGATGAACTCAGCATCGTCGACATAGTATTCGCTCATGTACCCATGGCGCAGATTGATACCGCGCTCAAAGTAGGTGTCGTCGGTGGTCATGTCGTTGGTGCCGATCAAGTCGTAGATGCTCGAACCGGGCCGGCGTACGGTGGCGACAACGTAGTCGCCGGGTTTGACCTCGACAACGTTTGGCCCGACGGCTTCTACTCGGCCAAAGCTTTCGTGACCAATAACCAGAAAGTCAGAACCCTCCGGCGCGTTGCCATAATCGGCGGCGTTGATTTCCTTATCCGTGCCGTCAACGCCAACGCGAAGAACCTTGACCAGCACGCCACGGCCATTCGGTACTTCATCGACTGAAGGTGTTGGCATCTCTGCGAGATGCACGGTGTTCGGTTTACCAGGGAAGACTGCGATTGCTTTCATGATTGCTCCTCGTGACAAGGACGTTGGGGTTAGGGTGTCTATGCCGGATGACATATCCAGCCCTAACCCAGCGCCCCACTTGATCAACTTGCTGGCATGGCCCACTGAGTTTGAAGTCCGATTTGCTGAAGCGTTGAGAACACGCGTTTGGGTTCACCCAGGTCGCTCCAGCCGACGTCGCTCACCTGCATTACGGCCAGATCGTCAGGCCGCAACGCGAGAACTTCGTGCGAAAAGTTTGACGAAGGAATCCACGAATACAGCGCATTGAGTGCGCTCGCTTCGGAAGGAGTACCAAAGCTTGGCGCGATCAGCGAAAAGAAATCGAAGAGTGCCGGCAACGCTTGCCCGGTCATCTTTAGAAAAGCATCGACCCGTCCGACCATCACAAAGCTGTTCCATAAACATCCACTCTCCATCAATCCTCGAGCGACGACTGCGGACGGTTTTTCCCAGAACTTGCGCACGCGCGAAATTCCACGTGGCTGCCGGCCAAACAACGAAACGTCCGGCTCGATCCAACCATATTCCACTTCGGGACTCTCCGGCTTGATACCGAGCAAGGTGACGGTTTCCGGATGAGTTTGCGCGGCTGAAAAACCCGACTCGATATGCGACATGAATTCCTCGTCGTCTGCGAAGTAATGATCCGAAGGAAAGAAGGCGACGGTGGCGTTTGGTGAAAGCTGTGCGATGCGCAACAAGCTGAAAAGAATTGCGGGTGCCGTCCCCTTGTTCTCGGGCTGGACCAGCAAGCAAGACTTTGGCACATTCCTCAATAACGACCTGTAGAAACGTTCATGGGTTCGCGTTAGAACGGTTAACGTTTGTTCCGGCGCCACAGAGAGCGCGACTCGACGGATGGTCTGATCCAGCAACGTCCGGCCGCCGATGATTGGGCAGAACTGCTTGGGCCGGTCGTCGCCTGAAATAGACCGCGTTAGCGATTGCAAGCGCGTCCCGTCGCCGCCGGCGAGAATCACGGCCCAACGATCGTCGCTGGCTTTGTCAATCGTTTGATCGTAGCTGCACAGGTTGTTGGTGACTTCGTGTTCGCAAGAGAAGATTGCCATCGTCGCTCTCCTTATCAGGTTCCGGGCTCGGGATTTTTTGACCCGCTTACAGCACCTGCCAGTTTCAGTTCGTTTACTTCCTGAACATGAGTCGGAGAAAGCGCGAATTCCTTTCACGAGAAATGAAAAAATTACCTTCGGCCCCGCAGTTTACGAGCGTGAAGAGATGATTCGGTTGGTAAGCCCGGATAATACTTGGTTGGGCGGAAAAAACGGCGGCCTTTTCAAAAAATCAGGGAGTGTCCAAAATAAGAGTGCCCAGGCGTCATAGGGTGTCGGCTAAGTTTGTCCACAGAACCAAGAAAGGAAATATTATGCCTAAACAGAAGTATCTATGTATTCAACGAAGCAAGTCGGGCAAAGGCGATAAACCATCTCCCGCCCAAATGGAGGAGATGTACGCAAAATTCCACGCCTGGAAAGAGAAGTTCGAGAAGAATATCGTCGACATGGGAGGCAAGCTGGGCGGCGGAGGAGTCGTCACCTCAGAAGGTGCAACCGACGGGCCTTTCGTGGAGGCCAAAGAGGTGGTCGGTGGCTTCATGATTGTCTCGGCGGAAAGCTTGGAGGAGGCGATGGAGGTAGCTCGTGAATGCCCCGGAGTCGTGATGCCCGGCTCAAGCGTTGAAGTCAGAGAGATACATACTCCTTGACCACGCCCAAACTGGTTGAGCACTTCTTCCGGCACGAATACGGCAGGCTTGTTGCCATGCTGTCGCGCCGGGTGGGAGTGCAATACATAGAGGATGTTGAGGACGCTGTTCAGTCCGCCTTGATGACCGCATTTGAGACCTGGACGATTGCGGGTTTGCCGGACAATCCGCCGGCCTGGCTCTTTCGGGTGGCACACAACAACCTTATGGGAGAGTTGCGCCGGCGAACGGGCCGCCGTCGCATTCTGGAACAGAACGTAAAAGAAGACATCAGCACTCTGGAGAATGGTCCTGAGATCTTCCTGGCGGGGGAGGTGCGGGACGATCTTTTGCGGATGCTGTTTGTCTGCTGCGACGAGGCGATACCCGTGGAATCACAGTTGGTGTTGGCTCTCAAGATCCTCTGCGGCTTCGGTATTCGGGAGATTGCGCTTCGATTGTTTGCCAGCGAAGCCAACGTCTACAAACGCCTCGGTCGAGCCCGCAGCCGTTTGCGGGAACTTCCGCTTCGCCCCGAGGAGCTTACCGGCGAGCAGTATTCCTCGCGACTGCCTGCCGTACAAAAGATTCTGTACCTTGTATTCACGGAGGGCTACCTCTCTTCCCACGCGGACATGGCTATCCGCCGGGAGCTCTGTGACGAAGCAATACGACTGGCTACCATTCTGGCGGAACATCCGGCGGTCCAGGCTCCGGAAACATTCGCTCTGTTGGCATTGATGCATCTGCACGCGGCGCGGATGACCGCTCGACAGGACAGCTCCGGCGGGTTGCTCCTGTTGGAGGAGCAGGATCGCAGGCTCTGGGACCAGCAAGGGATTCAGATCGGATTGGAGTGGTTAGCGAGATCCTCACAGGGCGATCGCTTTTCCAGGTATCACGCGGAGGCGGGGGTCGCGGCGGAACACTGCCTTGCCCCTTCATTTCAGGAAACACGTTGGGACAAAGTGGTGGAGTGTTACGCACTCTTGGAGCGGAGCGCCCCTTCCGCCATACACAAACTGAACCGTGCAGTAGCGGTTGCGGAGTGGCAAGGACCCGCAGAGGGACTCGCCGTCCTCGAGGGCTTTGAGCCACCGACCTGGCTGGCCGGCTCCTACATGTGGGCTGCAGTACTGGCCGATTTACATCGCCGCTGCGGAAACGCCGATACGGCGAACCGCTATCGGGATATAGCTTGCAAGTCGGCTCCCACTCCGGCAGTTAAGGAGCTTTTGCAGCGTCGACTCCAAATCGGCAGCCAGGCTGAATAGAGGGTAATCCAGAGTAAAGCCAGCGATTTCTCACCGGCAAAAACGAGACGCAACCGGAAGAAATCGCCCATCAGGGCTTTCCTCGATTGGTGAGGACGGAAGTCAGCGAGTTTTAGGATTGCATAGTCGCAGCCGAAGGCTGGAAATCGATTTCTCGGAGATCTCGCATGGCCTTGCTCCAGAGCTTTTCAAAACCATCGGCAAGTTTATGTGCTAATTCCTGGTCTCTCACCAGAAGAGAAGCAAACCGCCCTTCTGGAATAAAGGGATGGTCCAGGCAGAGAATGACAATGTCGTCATCGATTACATGGAATGGATGGCCGAGTTCGCCAGAATATCTGACGCCGGTCACATGCTCTAAGTAACTCCGGTGTTGGCGCAGAAAAGCCACGAGCTGCGGAGCCGTCTGATAAGCGAAGCCAAATACTACTCGTTGATCTATTTTTCGCGCGGAGGCATTTCGCGCGATGCGCCGCAGAATTGGAAAGCCCCCTGCAGTCACCTGATCGAGCGCAGCCAAATCACCGTGTTCCAGGTATGACCAGATTCGTCGTTGGGCCGTTGCCAAGTACATGACATGTCGTTTCACGTGACTTTCAACGCCAAGGGCAAGATCGACAAACGCTTTTCGTCCACGCACTTGTTCCGGCAATGTTGCTAACGTCTCTTTTAACTTCTCGGCCTGTTCGGCGAATCGCTCGGCTTGATGACGCGAGATCTCCACCAAACGATTTACAACCTCGTCACCAGGAAGGGCTGAGAAGAGCTTTGGTCGCGTTGGTTGGATTTCAACCAAACCAAGCTGACCAAGTTTCTCCATCGCCTGGTAGATTTTTGAGGAGGGTACCTCGCCTTTTCGACAGAGGGTTTCTGCGTCAGCTACGCCATTAACCATGAGCGTTATCAACGCCTTCCGCTCGTATCCGGTCAGGCCAACTTCCTCCAAGAGCTCGAATTCCTTCCAACGCATTGCTTGTTTTTCTACTACACAAAGTAGTTGAAAGCAAACAGGCGGTGGCCTATCCTCAAAACAATCAAATTCAAAGCAACTCGGGAGAAACGCTTATGAAGCAGAACGCTCAATTGATGCCAATGATTTCTGTAGATTCGGTCGACCAAGCGCGAGCCTTCTATGTTGACAAGCTGGGCTTCGGCCACCTGATGGGGATGTTGGGTAAAGATGGCCAGCTCGATTTCTGCACCGTAACGCTGGGAGGCGGGAAGGTGATGCTTACGCGACCGCAGGAGAGAACCGAGGGCATCGGGGTAACTTCTGCCAAACGTCCCGTCGAGATTTATTTCGAAGTCGACGATGTGAATGCCTATCACGATCGGGTTAAGGAGAACGGAGTGAAAATAACGACCCCTCTGACCGACCAATGGTGGGGTGACCGCACCTTTACGATCATGGATCCATTCGGATATCAAATTTGGTTCTACCAAACGGTGGGAGAAATCAAACCGCCCCAAGGTGCGAAGATCGTCTAGTTTTTGGAAAAGGAAGGAGCTGAGAATGCTCGAGCCAATGATTAATGAACTGCGTCAGGAAGCAGCAACAACCCGGCGAGTACTCGAACGCGTTCCAGGAGACAAGTTGTCCTGGAAGCCACACCACAAATCAATGTCGCTTGGTCAACTCGCTCTCCATGTGGCCAACATTCCCAGTCAAGTCGCCGGGCTTGCTCAGTTGGAGGAGTTTGACGCCTCTCAAGCAAATTTCGACCCGCCCGAGGCGAAGAGCGTGGAAGAGATTCTCGCGGCGCTGGACGTGAGCTTAAGAACCGCGGAGGATTACATTGCCAGCCTCGACGACAAGACAGCGACTGCAAACTGGCGACTTACGTCGAGAGGCAAAGAAGTCTTCACGATGCCTCGCGCCGGACTGCTGCGCACAATTATGCTTAACCACTGGTATCATCATCGTGGCCAGTTGTCGGTCTATCTCAGATTGCTTGAAGTGCCTGTCCCGGCGATCTACGGTCGCAGTGCTGACGAAAACCCCTTCGCTTGAAGCCCGTAAGGCGCGTTGTCTCGGGCCCGAATGGGGCTCAATTCCAACTAGCAAATATGGCCTTCGATGAACGTCTAGCTAAACGAGTCCGCCGCATTCTGGCCAAAGAATGCCCCGCCAAGGAAAGGCGAATGTTCGGAGGACTCGCGTTCATGGTTAATGGCCACATGTGCTGCGGCATCGTGGGCGAAGATATTGTGGTCCGCGTGGGCGCAGACGCACACGAGCGAGCGCTTTCTGGGCCTCATGCCCGCGCGATGGATTTCACGGGCCGGCCAATGAAAGGCTATGTTTATGTGAGCCCTCCGGGCTCTCGAACGACTGCCGACCTATGTATCTGGATCAAGCGCGGCCTGCGTTTCGTCCGATCGCTGCCACCAAAATGATCCTGGCCATACAGTCGGATGCTCACCCATCAGATTGGAAAGGAAGCTATTGACTCAAGACGATTCCTATTGAATCCCCCGATGGCTGCTGGCTGTATCTGGATCGTTACTCGCCGCTCTGTTGCAGAAGCTTCGCAACCAGTCCCGTCCAACCAGTCTGATGGCTGGCGCCCACGCCTGAACCATTGTCTCCATGGAAGTACTCATGGAAAGGAACCAGATCGCGCCAGTTCGGATCAGTCTGAAATTTTTCCGTAGCGCCGAACACCGGCCTCCGCTCGCTACCATCGCGCAGAAAGATTCGCGAAAGCCGTTTCGAGATTTCGCCGGCGACTTCCCAAAGCGTCATCATCTGCCCTGAGCCCGTCGGACATTCGACCTTGAAATCTTCGCCCAGATAGTGATGGAACTTTTGCAGCGACTCGATCAGTAGATAATTCAGAGGAAACCATATGGGCCCGCGCCAGTTTGAGTTGCCGCCAAACAGTCCGGTGCTCGACTCGGCTGGTTCGTAGTCCACCCGATGCTGGGTGCCATTCACTGGCAGCACATAGGGATGGTCTTTGTGGAAACGCGAGATTGCACGAATGCCATAAGGCGAAAGGAATTCGTTTTCATCCAGCATGTAACGCAGCACACTACGCAACTGATCCTGGCTGACAATTGAAAGCAAACGGCGCTCGTCATTTCCCGGTGTGCGCATGCACGCGACGTTCTGAATCAAGTCAGGTCGATTGCCAATGAACCACTCCATCCGTCGTTTGAAGTCCGGCAGACGATCGAGCAACTCCGGCTCTAACGTTTCGACTGCAAAGAGCGGAATCAAACCGACCATCGATCTAACTTTCATTGGGAACGGCTTGCCTTTGGGCAAATGCAATACATCGTAAAAGAACCCATCCTGCTCGTCCCACAATTTAATTTCATCATCGCCACGATTGTTCATCGCGTGCGCGATCGAGAGAAAGTGTTCCCAAAACTTGCTCGCCACGTCTTCGTAAGATGGATCTTCTTTGGCCAACTCCATCGCGATCGCCAGAAGATTAAGCGCGTACATCGCCATCCAGCTCGTGCCGTCGGATTGCGCGATGTGGCCGCCGGTCGGCAGTGGTGCGCTGCGATCGAACACGCCGATGTTATCGAGTCCGAGGAAGCCGCCCTGAAAGATATTCATCCCATCGGCGTCTTTGCGATTGACCCACCAGGTGAAATTCAGAAGCAGCTTCTGGAAAACTCGCTTGAGAAAAATTGTGTCGCCGACTCCACGCCGCTTCTTTTCAATCTTGTAAACGCGCCACGTAGCCCACGCATGAACAGGCGGGTTGACATCGCCGAAGGCCCACTCGTAAGCCGGCAATTGACCGTTCGGATGCATGTACCACTCGCGCAGCATCAGAATCAGTTGCTCTTTCGCAAACTCGGAATCAACCATCGCCAGCGGGACGCAGTGGAAAGCGAGATCCCAAGCGGCGTACCAGGGATACTCCCACTTGTCCGGCATCGAGATGATGTCGGCGTTGTAGAGATGTTTCCACTCGTGATTGCGGCCGTTCCGTCTTTCAGCCGGCGGCTTCGGTGTATCTGAATCACCATCGAGCCATTGTTCGACGACGTAATGATAGAACTGTTTCGACCAGAGCAAGCCGCCCAGGGATTGACGCATAACTGACCGGGCATCGTGCGAAAGGTCTTTGGGAATTACGGTCTGATAGAACTCGTCGGCTTCGCGAATTCGATCAGCAAAGACCTCATCGAAATCAGCGAATGCGTCCTGGTTCTTCTGTAGTGATTTGTCGGATAGCCGCAGACGAATTGTTGCGGTCTCACCGGGCGCGATTGTCAGTTTGTAGTTTGCTGCGGCCTTCGTTCCCACCTGTTCGGGATTTACTGCCTCTTGATTGCCAAGAACGATGTAATCGTTGATGCCGTCCTTTACAAACTGCGAACCATTGGCCGAGTTGAAAAGACGTTGCGTGTTGGTATCGTTCTCGGTGAAAAGTAATTCAGGTGAATCGTCGCAAGACAGCCAGCGTTTGCCCAAGCTGCTCACTTCGAGTTCGATCACGCCTTCCTGGACTTCGCGCAGACTGGGTTTGGTGGTGCCGCTCTGGTTCCATGACCAAGTATTGCGAAACCAGATCGTCGGAAGCAGATTTATCGAGGCCGCTTCCGGCCCGTGATTGGTTGCAGTAATCTTAATCAGAATATCTTCAACATCAGCCTTGGCATATTCGACGACCACGTCGAAGTAACGATCTTCATTGAAGACGCCGGTGTCGATCAGTTCGAACTCGGATGCGAGCTTGCCTCGACTACGATTCTCATCAACTAACTGACTGTAAGGGAACTCGGCCTGCGGATACTTGTACAAGTACTTCATGTACGAGTGTGTGGGCGTTGAGTCGAGATAGAAGTAGTATTCCTTGACGTCTTCACCATGATTGCCTTCGTTGCCGGTGAGTCCAAAAATGCGTTCTTTTAATATCGGATCGTGTCCGTTCCACAACGCCAGGGCGAAACAGATGTTCTGATGACGATCTGAGATACCGGCTATTCCGTCTTCGTTCCAGCGATAGGCTCGCGACCGCGCATGATCGTGTGGGAAATAGTCCCACGCGGTGCCGCCAGCGCTATAGTCTTCACGCACGGTGCCCCACGCGCGCTCGCTGAGATATGGCCCCCAGCGTTTCCAATGCTTCGTGCGATCTCGCGATTCTTCAAGTCGTCGCTCTTCAGCCGTTAATGTTTTTGTCGTGTCTTTGGCCATGTTCGTTCGTCCTTTAGACTCGGGCTTTCTTTTCGCGCGTGGGGCGGCATAGCCCCAACTGATTACTTCTCAATCAACGCCATCACATGGCCATCGGGATCGCGCGCGAGCAAGCCTTTGCTGAATCCTAATCGCCCATCGCTAACTGATACGACGCCTGGTGAAACAAAGCGAAAGTTCTCAGCGAGCAAGTTCTGCGCAAACGTGTTGGCCGCATTGACGACAAGTGTCGTCTGCCAATGAAATAGATCGCTAGCTCGCTCATCGCTCGGCGCCGGACGGCCATCGCGCGGCGCAAGATACTCGAGAAACTCGATGCCCGGCCCCCCGCTGCCGGCTCGAAGACTCGTAATGCGTAACCTTGCGCCGAAGACGTTGTTGAGGTGTTCCTGCTCAGTGCCGTAATTCTCACTCGTGCCCGCAACGCGCAGACCAAGCACGTCGCGATAAAACTTCAAACTCGCTTCCGTATTGCTGACGACAATCGCGGTATGGTCAATGCCGAGAAACAACCGATCGTTGCGCTGCCATTTCGCATCGCCCTTTCCCTCGGGGAACTGCAAGATCTCAAGCCAGTGCTTGTCGGGATCGCGAAAGTAAAATGCCTTTATGCCGCCGGCATTCTTGTTCCAATCCGGCAAACGCTGCGGACCAGTCGAGGCATGTTCCACTTTGTTTTGGCGCAACAGGGCATAGGCTTTATCCATGTCGCTGGTAATGATCGCAATGTGCTGGAACCAGCGATCGTTACTGCGCGAGTCAACCGGAACCGGGCGTCCTTTAGGCGCCAAATATTCAGTCAACTCGATAAACTCATCACCCAGGCGCATTCGCACCACGCGCATGCGCAGCCCAAAGACGCCTTGCAGACGTTCGTAGTCCTCTCCGGTCACTTCAACATCTGACACTTTTTCGAATGACAAAACGCGAGAATAGAAATCAATCGAGGCGTCCATGTCGGAAACGGTCATCCCGATCGCGCCAACCTGTTCAACCAAAGGGACGGTCTTTGGATTGTTTGTATCTAATAGGAAGGGGACGCGCGAGCTGTTGAGAGCACGCGCGTCCGTCGGCAGGAACTGAGCCGTCGTCGTCTGAACAAAGACGCTCAGCGCAAGCAGTAAACCGAAGATGATGACTTGGATTCGCTTCATTTCATTCGCTCCAACAGGTGATCGCCAACGCGCAGCGCATTCGCCATGATCGTCAGCGCTGGATTAACCGCGCCGCTCGATGGGAAGCAACTCGCATCGACCACATAGAGATTGTCTACCTCATGCGCTTTGCAGTTGCGGTCAAGCGCTGAGGTTTTCGGATCATTACCGAAGCGGACCGTGCCGTTCTGGTGTGCGACCGCCGCTAAGGGCAAGCGCTGACCGAGATACAGATTCCGCGCAAACAAACCCTGATGGCACTCGTGCCCGTGAATATCGCAGTTGGTTTGCTTCATTGCTTTTTGCAGTTGAGCTTTCAGGCGATCGTGGCCTTCGACGTTGTTGAGCTTGTAGCTCACGCGGATCTCACCATCTCGATCGACAGTGACGCGGTTCTCCGGGTCAGGCAAATCCTCTGAAGTCAGCCAGAAATCCAGGCTGTGCTTGGCCATCAAATCCAGAGTCCAGCCGGGCGCAATAGCCGGCGCGCCCGCTTTCAAAGTGTCAGCGTCGAGCTTGCCGACAAACGAGATGTGGCCCATCGGATATTCCCAGTCTTTCGAACCAAGATAGAAATCATTGATCGCCAACGTCTTTTGAAAGACGGTCGGGTTCGGACATTTTGAAAGCGCCATCAAAACCGAATTGATATGTCCCATGTAGTGACGCCCAACCACGTCCGAGCCGTTGGCCAGTCCGTTCGGGTGACTGTCATTCGCCGATCGCAGTAATAACGCGGAAGAATTAACCGCGCCGCAGGACACGACCACAATGTCGCCCAAATACTCTTCTCGGGTGCCGTTGCGCTCGACGATCACTTTGCTCACCTGGCGCGCATTGCCGTTTGTTTCCAACCGCATCACTTTGGCGTTAGTTATTAGCGAAACGTTTTCATGCTCCAACGCCGGGTCGACGCAGATCGTTTGCGCATCAGCTTTGGCGCCAATCAGACATGGATGGCCGTCGCAGGTATTGCAACGAATGCAGGCACTGGTGCGTGGGTTCTTTTCATCGATCCGAATCCCAAGCGGGACGTGAAAAGGCTTCAGGCCAGCTCGCTCAAGATCATCGTGCAGATGCTGAATGCGTTGCTCGTGACTGACGGCCGGATATTTGTAGGGCGCGCTGGCGTATGGTTCCGTTGGATCTTCACCGCGGGTACCGTGCACTTGATAGAGGTGTTCGGCTTCGGTGTAATAGGGTTCCAACTCGTCGTAGCTGATGGGCCACGCCGGAGATATGCCGCCGTGATGACGAAGCTCGCCAAAGTCTTCTTTGCGCAGACGAAACAGCGCCGCGCCATAAAATTTCGTATTGCCGCCCACGAAATAATTCGTATGCGGGTGCAGCTCTTTGCCGTCAACGTCGCGCCAGGATTCTTTAGTGTTGTACTTAGCGTCGAGGTTAACCGCGCGGGTGCTCCAGTTGTCTTTCTCGCGCGGCACATAGTCGCCACGTTCGAGTAGAAGGATTCTCTTACCGGAGGGCGCGAGTTTGTAAGCAAGCGTGCCGCCGCCCGCGCCCGTGCCGATAATGATTACGTCGTAGTGGTTGTTCGTTGTCATGATGCGCTCCGTCCTTACCAAGGTGATGGAAGGCTACCAGCCGCAGGACATTTAACGATTCATCGATTGCATGGAATCGCTCATCAAAGGAGCGGTGCCAAAGTTGACATTGAACCGTGCGCACCAAATCGTCGCCGCGCGATACTTCGCCAGATCGACATTCGCGGGAACGTCGTAGTTCTGGTCGCCGATGTTTCCTTTCAAAGAGCCAAGGTCAACAAAGCCGGCATTCTTCACGGTGTCGTTGTCCTTTGCGTCCCCAGCAGCCACGAGATAAACGTGGACGTCTGGGCCGTTGGAGGTTGCGAAGTTGGTCAAGCGTAATGTCCTCTTGCTGTCTGCCAGCTTGAAGATCGCCGCTGTGCCTTTCGTTTCGTGTGCCCCGGCGTGAAATTCACCCGACGCGAGCTTCATCGGCTCCATGTTGGCTGCCGACGTGGTGGGAAACTGTTCGTTGACTTTTTGGTTGATAAAGAGGCGTTCCGGGCGAAATGCGTACCAAGCGCCGGCAACCGCGATTAATAGGACGACAAGAACTACAAGCTTTCTAGACATGATGATCTCCTTAAATTGACGAGTTAGGTAACTGCTTACGACTGATTAGTCGCCGCAGCGACGAGATCCTTACAAGCTCAACGATTTTTTGACAGGGAAACTCGCCGCGGCATCAACGTGGTAACATTTGGCCTAGTTATGCCAGTTCCGAAGTTAGTAAAACGAGTTATCCCCACAGGAAGGTGCATTTATTGCTCCGAGGTAAAGGAGTTCAGCCGAGAACATTATTTGCCCGAATGCCTTGGCACGTTCACGAACTTTGAAACCCTGGACGACAGAATTTGCGAGGACTGTAACGGTCGAATCGGGAGGGCATTAGAAGAACAGTTTTGCCGTGGCGGGGAAATCGCGTACTTCAGACACTTACTTGGAATCCAAGGCAAGAAATCACATAAAGGGAAGGTTGATTATTTTCTTAGAGGAAGCGGGGGAGCTAGTCCTCTTAGGATGAAGGGTAATATCCCCGGTGGAGAAGAGGAGGTTCATTTTCAATTAGTAAGGAGCCAGGAAGAAGGGAAACTCGGAATCGACTACATGGCTCAGATGATTCTCACCGCTGAGTCAGGAGAGACTCACCACGTGCTCTTAGAGAACATGAAAGAACCTGAAGAACTGCAAGCGAAGGTTGACGCGTTAGGAATCGGTAAACTGAAACAAGTAAATGTCATCGCAACACCAGATCAGAAAGAGCGAGTAGAACACCTTGCAAAGTGTTTTCCAGTTCTAGAGAAATCTAAATGGGAAGAACTACCGACAACCGGGACTACATACACAACAACAAGTTTTGAAGTAACAGATAAATACTTCCGAGCAATAGCGAAGATTGGTTTTCATTACATTCTCAAACACTTTAGAAGTTTTCGGGGAGACGAAGACTGCTTTGCTGATATACGGCGATTCATATTAGAAGGTGGTGACATTGCTCAGTTCGTCAGATGGACTGAAAAGCAATTTATTTCTCACATCGAGGCCGGGTATGTTCCGGCGAAGTTCGGCCACGTCATTTTAGCTAGAGCTAATGAAAGAATTATTTGGGGTAAACTCCAATTCTTCATCGGTCCCGGTTCGACACCCTCTGTTTATGAATTAGCGGTCGCACATAACCCCACCAAATTGGTGTATGACATTACTTCCGCACACTCCTTCTGCTACTACGAAAGTGGTCCAAGAGACGGCAAGTTAGGTGTCATGGACGAAATGAAGTGGATTGAAACTGCGCCAGCTCAGGCCGGAATCCGAGTATAAAGCCCTTCCGCTTCTTTGTGGTATGCACGTCTACATTGACGAATCAGGAGTTTTCAATCCAGCGCCCGACCCGAAAGCGAGTTGTCTTGCCGCATTGCTGATCCCCTCAGGCAAGAAAGCCAGAGTTTTTAGAGACTTCGTCAGGTTGTCCACCTCGTGGCCGCACGAAGAAGGAGAAATAAAAGGCAAGCTCTTAGAAGCAACCCACATAGCTCAGTTGGTCGAACTTCTTTACCGCAACGACGCACTGGTTGAAATCAGCGCCTTCGATTCCGCGCTTCAACCCAGAAATGAGTTGGAAGCAGTCCAAAAAGGCGTTTCGAGCAGAATCGCCAGCGCATCCGGTTCGGCTACGCCTAAACTTAAGCCGCCCCGGCGAATTGGTGCCGCTTACGGAAACACCTCACTTCAATTGTTCATCCAGGCTTTCTTAATGCAGTCTTTGATTTATGAGACGGTTCAAAGCTCACTTAGTTATTACGCAAGAAGGAGTCCGAAGGAACTAAAACACTACAACTGGCTAGTCGACCAGAAAGACAAAAAGCTACATAAGTTCGAAAAGGCATGGTCGGAGATTACCTTTCCGAGCATTGCGACCATCACCCGGCAACGTTTCTTCAAACTTCTTCCTGGCGGGGATTATTCTTACTTGAGATGCGAGCCGTCCGACGAGCCGGATTTATTTGCCGCCACGCTTGGAATCACAACGTCGCCGGAAAAGGGTTTGAAGTTTGGAGATTCAAAAGAGAGCCTTGGTTTGCAGATGGCAGACGTGATAGCCAATGCAGTTGCTACGGCATTTAACGAACCCAACGGAAGAGGAGGTTGGCAGAGTATTGGAAAACTCATCCTCAAGCGTCCTTTACAAGCAATACCGTTTGTTCTTCTGACCGACGATAAGAACCGCCTTAGGGAGCCTCAAAACATCAAGCATCCCTTTTCTCCGGTGATGACACAATTCTCACAAAACAATCGGCAGATTTATTTAGACCACGACGGTGAAAAGCGGCTCGCTAAGAGAGAGCGCCGGCGCGACAAGAAGGCAAAGCCCTGTTAGGGATTTCTTCCCGCTTAAGCCTCCTTCTTGACGATCCGCAGTAAAGTTGGTGTTGTGCTACGCCCTCAATAGCGGTCTACTCTCATCAGGTTGACTTGGAGACTGTAGGGCTAGTGTTTGGAAACCGTAAGCGAATCGCCCAATGTAAATAAGGCCGCTCCAAGCAGCACCACGTCTTTCAGCAGAAAACCGCCTGAGCCTGATAACGCCGGAAAGCCACCGAGACTCTTTTCCCAGCCGGGTAAAGAAAAGAGAAACGTTAACGTGGCTAAGAACGTGCAAACAGCAAGCACACTTCCGATCTCGGAAAGCCTTGCTGAAATAGGCCGAATCGCAATCAACAGGGCTGCGGTGATCTCAGCAACCCCGATGATGTTAGAGGTAGCTTGCACGCTGAAAACTTTATACATCCAGCTCATCAGCGGGCTCGTAGCAACTAGCGCCTTGATACCCTCAGCTTCGTATGCGGTGAACTTCATGGCGCCGATCCAACCCAGCACTAGTACCAGGCCAAAGCGAATCAGAAACTCGCCGATCTTCTTTATCGCACCATCCATTCTTGTGACTGCAATTTCGTTAACCATAGTAAGTTCCTTCGCCGATATTCATGGATTCGCAGTTGACTACGGTCGCACGCCAGGAATATTAAGCCGGATGCGATACAAGCCTGAGCGAGCGCAAAGATAGAGCGTCTTTCCGTCCGCATCGCCCCAAGCCATGTTGTGCGGGTGGCGCGGAGTGATGATCGTGCCGAGGTGTTTGCCTTCCGGCGAGATGACCCATAGTCCGCCCGGAGCAGAAACGTACAGATTGCCTTTTTGATCGACCTTGATGCCGTCGAGTCCGTCCTCGCCTGGCGCGTTGGTGAAATCAAAGAAGAGTTTTCCATTCTTCAGCGTGCCGTCAGGCTGCACTTCGTAGCGCATGATCGCCTTGTGCTTCTCGCCGATCTCACTCACTCGCTCGTCGCTGGCAGGCGCATGTTGGCCGGTTATCGCGCGCGGCCAGTTGCCGACATACAAGAACTTCTCGTCGGGGGACAAGGCAATTCCGTTAGGACCACTGAAGTCCTTGCTGACGAGCTGCAGTTTGCCTTTGTGAATCGAAAAAACACCGCTGAATGGCAACTGCTTGCGCGAGTCTTCAAAACCCTTAGGGAAACCAAATGGCGGGTCGGTAAAGAAGAGCGTGCCATCGGATCGATAAACGAGATCGTTTGGACTATTCAAACGTTTGCCCTGATAACTGTCGGCTAGGATCGTTTGTGTTCCATCTTTCTCGTCACGCACCACGCGATGATTTCCGTGCTGATTGATCGTCAATCGGCCCTGCGAATCCAACGTCAACCCATTCGATCCGGGTTGGCCATATTCGGCGATATCGGCTCCAGAGTACCCACTCGGCGTGCGAAATACCTCGAGCTTGCTTTCTTCATTTCCGCTCGGCGCGTATTTGTAGATCGTGTTCGCATTCGGATCGCTGAAGAGCAAATAACCGCCGTCCTTGTTCACCCAGATCGGGCCTTCGGTAAACAGGAATCCATCGGCAAGTTTGAACACTTTCGGATTCGGACCGACAATTTCGTCCATTGCCGGATCGCTGCGCACTACTTCGACATTGACTTCGCTCGGGGTCAGGGCCACAGGCCCAGGTGTGCCTTTGTAGAATTCGAGCTTTGCATAACGCAGGTAGATGAAGTTAGTCGGCGGATTTGAGAGCGGCCCGTTGATACCGAAGATCGCCAGTTGAATTTGCTGGCCCGGCTTAACGTTGCGGCCGACTACCAAATGATTCTCAGCATTCCAGCCGGCAATGACCGAACCACCGGATTGACCAAGGGATCGTGACAGTTCACCGTCAACCCAGATTTCCGCATAGTCATCCAGCGACGTATCAAAAATCGCAGTTGATCCCGTCGGATCGAAATCGCCGATGCGCTCCGGCACGGTCAGCAAGATCCGATACCAATTGAAGCCCAGCCGGCCGTTTCCGCGCCGCTGATCCAGAGTTGTGGGACTGATAACTTCCCACTTTGAGTCATCGAAGTCAGCGCCGCCTGCATGGGGCGTGTAGTCATAAGTCTTGACCGCGGGTCCGCTCGGCTGTTTATCCGCTCCCGGACCGCGAAAATCTGCTTCGACTATTTTCGTGTCGCTGTAGCGCCATTCGCCTTTCACTGCGCTAACGCCATCAGGCGTTGCGAGATCGATTGTCGCGTTCGGCTTTCCGCTGGGAATTTCTGCGGGGGTTTTGAGTGGCGCCAGGGCGGCCCGACTGGAAACACTTGCCATTCCCTGCTGCAAAAAAACAGCGATGATGATCAGAAGTGCCAGTCTCATTAAACGAATCACGTTGGTGACTTTCATCTCAGTTACTCCTCAGCTATGCGGCTCGTATCTGCCGGATTAACGAACTTTGATCGTGTAATAGAGAAACGTTCCGCCTACTTCCTTGAACCAATGCGGTGTGTTGTTTGGAACGATGATCACGTCCCCCTTCGACAGTTGACGCACGTCGCCGCCGTCAATACTCGATCCGCGAAACTCGTTCGGCTCAATCTCTTTTGTCTCCACCGCAGTTCCACCAGTTACGAATGTGGCTGTGCCTTCGAGGACGTAAATGATGTCAGTGTCGAGCCTGTGAATCTCAGCCAGTCCGGGTTTATCGCGACGGCTTGTATTGACCATGTAGTTGCGGTTAGTCCCGTCGAGCAGCACCGCGCCTTTCGAGAAGGACGCAGAGACCTGGTTGTTGTCGAAGAAGAGCACCGGTGGTTTGCTCATTTGCATTGCGTCACCCATTTTTGCGTCGCCACCAAACACGTTCGCGCCGGCAATCGCTAACTCTTCGTCCTGCGCCGCGCTCGACGCTCCACTCACGCCGACACCGCCAACAATCTGGCCGTCGACGATGATTGGAATACCGCCTTGCAAAGGCGTGAAGAAGTTGTCCGGTAGCGCGACCATCGCCGTGCGTCCGTTCTTGATAATGTCCTCAAAAACTTTGGTCGGACGTTTGAACAGAACCGCCGTGCGTGCCTTGCCGATAGAAATGGTTGCGCCGGCGGCAAAGGTGCCATCCAGTCGTTCGAGCGCCATCAAATTGCCGCCGTCGTCGACTACTGCGATCACACCACCCGGCGCGTTGTTCTTCTTTGCGTACGCGACCGCAGCCGCGATTACCTTTTTCGCCCCTTCAATGGTCAGTGATTTCTTTTCAGTGACCGTTTGACCGGCAGCGATTGCCGAGATAGCCGAGAGCAAGAGCGCGGCGGCGATCCATCTTGTAGTTGTCTTCATGATTGCTTCTCCTGTTTTCGACTAAGTGTTTTTGCACGGGCAGAATCTGCCCCTCCGTTTTCGTCAATCACTGGCTCGGGCGGACACCCCGTCCGCCCCGACAGCTAATGACTTACATCCCAGGTTCGGCCGTGATCGTGATGCGAAAGAGTTCGCCATTCTTTGTGTAGATCGCCTCATTCTTCGCGCGCGTGACAACGCCGTGTTGGTCTGGACCAGTATTCATACCTTTTTGTCGCGGTCCCTGATTTGGGCCGATGCCCAACTCCTCGTTAACTTCCGTCCCTGCGTCCCAGAGGACCAGCTTCTCAGTGATGTCGCCGCTGACCGGCATGCCCTTTGAATCAAACAGCGCGATGCCCTTTTCGTCCGGCGCGTAGAATTCGTCGTTTGACTGTCCATTCATCATGGTCAGCGAAAGTTTCATTCCGGGACTGGCCGTAAAGCTGAATTCGTAGTTATCGCCTGGGCGAATCGGTCCTGGGCTCATCATTCCTATTGGTGTATTGAATATGCCATGCAGCGACGACGCGTGATGACTCATCATGAGCACGCCGGCGAGTCCCGAAGGGTCGCCATCTTCAGCCTGCATTTCAAGACCCTTGAGTGCTGGCTTTCCTTCAGTAAAGAGGCCGGATTTCTTGTCGTGCAAAACCCAGAGACCAGGTGAAAGCGCGAAGGAAAACTTCGTGCTGTCCGAAGCGGTCTGACTATCGGGCCTCGAAATGTTTTCAATGCGTACTGTGAACTTTGTTTGTTTAGTAGTTCGATTCCGTGTGGCAGTGGCAACGGCAAACTGTCCAAACATGGCGACAGCCAGCAGTACCAGGTTGATTGCGAGTCTACGGTTTTTCATGACTTGATTTCTCCTTTTAAGAAATTGGTTGATGTCTTGCCTTACCCTTGAAAGTTGCATCGGAAGATGCAGCGTGTGTTGTTGTAGTGATGGAGCTTCGCGCACGCTATCGTCCCACTACCCTTGATTCGTTTGTAGGCTTCGGCGGCCAGAAGCATTCCGATTGGCGGCGCTGTGAAATAGATCCAGAGCGACGTAAATTGATGAGCGCCAAATGCCGAACCAAATGTGCGCGCCGGATTCATGCTCATGCCGGAAAGCGGCGACTCGATGCTGATGTAGATAGCGACTAACGCACCCGCGAACAGTCCAGTCCAACGACCCAACTGCTTCGTGTCTGAAACAGAAAGGATCACCGCCATCAGGATGAATGTGATGGTTAGTTCGGCGACGAATGCCGTTGTCGGTCCTTTTGGACCAGGCACAGTGGCTGCATAGTTCACTGATTTGTGCGAAACCAGCATACCCAGGAGCTGTGAGGCGATAATTACGCCGATAGTGCCGCCGGCAAATTGAAACAGAATATAAAAGACCGCATCCCAAGCCTTAATCTTTCCCAGTCGAAAGAAAGTTAGAGTCACCGAAGGATTGAAGTGGGCTCCGGATCGTTTGCCCAGTGGTGAAAAGATTAGCGCCACGGCGGTCGCGCCCATTGCAACACCCATCAACATTCTTCGAATGACTTCATTTGGAATTCCTTGAGTAACCGGTGAAGCAGGGTGATAGAGCAGTACCGTAAAAGCGCAAGCCGAAATCATGAACAGACAAAGCTCACTTGCTTCCATCAAATATTCCGGCCAATGCGCCTTCAATGCTTCCGTCATCTGCTGGCTCCACCGATTGGAAACTTTGAGTGGTTCCGTAACAGTCCACTGGTCCGGCATCATCATTCGCCGGCGCAGACTATCGAACACACTGATACTGTCAGAACTTGTTAGTTCCATTGTCCTCATCGCTCGACTCGCGCGAACCTCGCTCATTTGTTGATGTGATGCCTGTCTGCTCTTAAAACAGCTTGGCAGGACTTGCGCTCAATTGCCCGAAGTTGCCTCCACCGAACTCGTTTGGGCCTAGTCGTTGTTTCGGGTTGCTCCGCAGCGTTCGTAACCGCCCGCGCTGCAGCCTCTTCTTAATCTTTAACCTTCGTCGCATTTTTCTTATTCCCGCCTGAACTAACTTCTTCGTTCAACCTATTAGTCGCGGCGAGTCTCGATTCCTTACATGGAACTACGAAGTGAGTCGGAAATGCGTTGGCGAGCTTCGTCAGTGAGTTTGAGACGGCTGGCGCTATCGTTCGCACTGTCACGTTGGCTAACAGCTTGTCTGAGCAACTTGATCTGTTTGAGATATCGCGCACACCAAGCGCATACCAGCAGATGTAAACGCAGTTTTGTCCGTTCAACTAAGCCTAGCCGCCGTTCTAGTGATTCAGACATGACCGGAACCATTACCTGGCAGGGTTGCAGCGTGCGCAAGAGCCATCGTCTCGCCGCTTTTCTCGTGATGGTATAGATTTTCAAACGTGCCTCTTCAATCAATCGCCAGGACTGAGTTCAGTCCTCCATAGTTGTCGGGCACTTTCATTCCGTTACTCGGATCTTCAAGCCACCGGCTACCATCCACGATAAATTTGTATTGATAATTTCCAGCCTTAGGAGCTTCAACTTCCGCCAACCAGAGTCCGGATTTGTCCTTCCGCAGCGGTGTTAACGCCGTATCCCAACTGTTGAAGTCGCCAACCAGCGAAACGTTTTTCGCCTCGTCGTCGTGATAAAGAAACACAAGTCGGCCATTCTCAACTCGCGGCGGACTGCAACCGACAGTCTTAAGTTCGTGCTCTTCGCGTAGTGCCAATTCAACTGCGCGGCGGGCATTTACCACGCCATAACCCTGGCGGATAGCTGGCGCTGCTGCTATGCGGTCTGCTGTTGAAATCAAGATGTTCTTAACGGCGCCCGGCGTTAATTTAGGGTTCGCTTCAAGCATCTGAGCCACAATCGAACTGACAATCGGCGCCGCGAAAGATGTGCCATCGACATGTTGATAGTGCGTCGCAACGATTTTCTGACGTTCCAAATTCGACTCTACAAAATTGCGGATCGCAGTGAGATCTCCGACAGCAATCGATTCAGGGAGTTCAGCCCTTTCTTCAAGCTCACGCGCAAGGCTCCGCAATTGGTAGTCCGGCGCGGCCGCTAATTTCGATAAGGCTTCAGCCCGTTCGTACGCGCGAGTGTTGGGAAGAATCGGGGCTGCGACCCACATTGCCGGCGCAATCAGTTCGGGCTTGACCGTGCCGCCTGCAGTCACGCCAAAACTCGAGTGATAGAGGTCGAGGTCCTTTTGTCCGAGATTATTGCCGTCGTCATAACCACCCACAGTGATTACTGATGGCGAATTTGCTGGTGGAATTGGAGCGTGGTCAGTTGTATTTCCTGCGGCGACAACGACAACGACGCCTTGCCGAATGGCCTCTTCTGCCAGTTGGTCGATTGTGCTTAGCGAACAGGGCACGTCCTCGTCACCGCCGAGCGAAATGTTCAGTACGCGAATGTTGAAACGTTCGCGGTTTTTGATGACCCAGCGGAGTCCCTTGGCAATGTTCTCTTCACTGATCCGTCCGTTCTGGCTAACTTTCACCAACACGAGTTGCGCGTCCGAAGCAAGGCCACGATATTTCCCGTCGCAAAGCTGACCATTACCTGCCGCAGCTACCGTCGTTTGTGTACCATGCCAATGCCACGACTCAATCAACCGCGCCGAATGAGCTTCTGTCTCTTCACCGCTGATATCGTGAAATGCAACGACGCGGTTGTTAGGCTCGACAAGATCGGGGTGTTGCTGGAATCCTGAATCAAGGAAAGCGATAGTGACGCCTCGACCCGAAAACCTGGGATCGGCGTTGAGCCGATCTGCGGTCGGAATGACCGCGAACCGATTTACGCCGTGCGAATGATCGTGTCCTTCGACTTTTGTAGGTTTCTTATCCACGTCCCTAAACCCCTCAAGGCAGACTCTCCCCTCCAAGAAGTTGTCGGAGGAATGAAGAAAACCTTACGAAGAAAGGACGGGTTCTTAGTCGTTGGGTTGGCTGAGGCGCAATTTCATGCGCTCGCGAGCTTCGGGCGAAAGCGGAGGAAGTGATGAGGAATCAAGATTGGGTTCTTGTAAGGCCTTGGTGCGAATCGTGTCTCGCATCAGGTTCAGGTGTTCCAGATACCAAACACACCAGAGACAGATCCAAAGATGTAGCTTGACGGTAACCCGCTCGCGAAGCGACAGTCGCCGCTCCATGGATTCCGAGATGACCTTCACGGTCTGCTTGCAAGTCGGCAGACGACGGAGCAACCACCATCTAATCGCATGTTTGATCTTGTCGTAGGCTTTTAACGCCATTCTCACTCCGTTGTTACTTTAGTGAACCAGTTAATCTCGAGACAGTTGCGCAAGTGGAGCCGAGCCCGATGAAGCATCACCCAAAGGTTGTTCACAGTGATGTTCAAAGCTTCGCAAATCTGTTCACTAGTTAGGCCATCAACTTCTCGAAGAGTAAAAGCGCTGGCCGTACGCTCGGGCAGGGGAGAAAGACAGTCGTTCAGTACTTTCCAAAAATCACTACGCTCGACTAATTCAGATGGTGTCGCGTGCCACTCGCTGGGTGCGTAGCCGGCATTCCAATGGTTGGTCCACTCATCAGCTCTGGTAAAAAATTCGTTATGCTCAAACTCTTCGCCCTCAGTCTCTCCAATCGGCGCCTCGCGGGTAACCCTGCGGAAGTGATCAGTGACCTTGTGTTTCAGAATTCCCACCAGCCAGGTGCGCTCGGATCCTCGACCTTCGAACCCACGATAAGCTTTCAGCGCCGCCAAAAACGTTTCCTGCACGCAATCTTCCGCAGCTGAGCCGTCACGCAGACGAAATATTGCGTACTTGTAAAGGTAATCTCCATGCAAGTCCACCCACGCGCTAAAGTCCGGGGGTTGATTCTTGGGGGTTCGCTGGGGTTCGCTCATGCAAAGGCCATGGTCTCAACTAGGCGACAATGAAACTACTTCGATTTATTATTGCATAAGTTGCGATCCTGAGTAATGGCCCGGACCAGCCTGAAGGGGGAGCTTATGAACCTCATTCCCTGCCGTGATTGCGGCACCATGATCGATCCGAGTTCACGCGGCTGCGCCACATGCGCGAGGAATCTCGACGCTGAAAGAATGATTGATAAGTTCGTTTTGGGCGGAGTCATATTCGTATTATTGACAGCAGCAGTCGTCTTCCTACTATATTTCCGTCACTAGCTTGCGTGGGGTTGTTTTGTATTAACTTCCTTCGCTCAGAATAATGAAACGCACCTCGAGCCTTGCTGAGATTTTTTTCAGGCTTTGAGATGCCAAATTGACATCTCAAAGGCGACGATCCTCCTGACGACAATTCCCGTCGTCCAGTTTTCCTCATTCAACACTCAACAAATGCATCATCGATATAGCAATACAGACAGCGCTCTCCGGTCTGTTGATTCCGGCCTCTGGCGTTTAGGCCGCTGCGGACGCGGTGAGAGTGGCACCGCTTTCTATTCCTCTGAGTTTTTTCAAGCGATAGCGGAACTGGTCGCGGGACAATCCCAACAGATCTGCCGCGCGTGTCTGGTTACCGCTGGTTTGAGCGAGAGCCTGTCTGATTAAAGAGGTCTCAACCCGATCGAGTGGGATTCCCTGGTGTGGAAGCCGAATAGTAGCGTCGGCATCGATCACGCTGACAGTGTGAACGCGCTCCGAACTCGGTGCGATCTCGAGGGGTAGATAGCGCGCCGAAATCATCTCGCCGTCTTCAAGAATCATCGCCCGTTCAATTACATTCCGGAGTTCACGGACGTTACCCGGCCAGTGATATCGCTGAAACCTACGAATAGCCTCTGACGTCAAGCCTGCGATGTGGCGACGGCCATTGCAAGCACCATCGATAAAGTGCTGAGCGAGAAGCAGCACATCGTCACCGCGGTCAGTCAATCGGGGAATGTCAATTTGGATCACAGCCAAACGGTAGTAAAGATCAAGGCGGAAACGCCCGGCTTCGCTCTCTTGTCTGAGATCACGGTTGGAAGCGGCGATCACGCGCGCGCGAAACGGTACATCCATGAGTCCGCCAACGCGCCGAAAGCTTCCCTCTTCGAGCACTCGCAGTAGTTTCGCCTGCAGGTTGATATCCAACTCACTGATCTCATCGAGGAAGACCGTGCCCTTGCAGTTAGCCTGCTCCAGCAGTCCCGCCTTGCGGCTCTTGGCGTCGGTAAAGGCGCCCTTTTCGTGACCGAACAATTCCGACTCGATCAGGTTCGCCGGCAGGGCGGCGCAGTTGATCGCGACAAAAGGATGTTCGGCATGCTTTGAAGCATAATGAATGGCTTTTGCCATCAAGTCTTTGCCCGTGCCTGACTCGCCCTGCAAAAGCACAGATGATACTTCGCTCTCAGCCACTCGACGCGCCAAGCGCACTGTTTCCAGCATCGACGGTGAGCGGCCGATAATCTGATCGAAACTAAACTTCGCTACACGTGCCGCATTATGGCGCGCATCCTCGGCATGTTTGTCTCGTGTCTTGATTAGGCTTCGAATTCTGATCTCGAGTTCCTCAAAATTGATAGGTCTGGTGATGAAGTCGTCTCCGCCCGAAACCAAAGCGCTGATGATGTCATCAGTGAGAATGCTGGCTGCGATAACAATCACACCCACATCGGAATTGCGCTGCTTGACTTGACGGAGTACCTCCTTTGCTAAGTCACCGGATGAATTCATATCCAGCAGCATCGCCGCCGGGAGTTCTTGCTCGAGGCGCTTGATTACCTCGGGGCCTGTCGCCACTTCGACCGGCGCGTAGCCCCAGCCGCGTAGTGCCTGCGATAGTTGCTGTCTCACCGACTGATCGGAGTCTGCAATAAGAATCGTGCGGCCCATGATCGTTTATCCTCTCCTGCTAGCAATGCGGTCTTCAGTCGATCTCCGAAGCGCCGCGGTTTTGAATGAATAGCGCCGAGTTGATGGCATCAAACAAGGCCTTTTCACTGAATGGCTTTTGGAGGAAATCAATTGCGCCGGCGGCGAGTGCTTGCACTCGCGCCTGCCCGTCGCCATGCGCGGAGATAAAGACAATGGGGATATGGCAGTTGGCAGCGAGCAGCTTTGCTTGCAACTCAAGGCCGCTCATACCGGGCAGCCGCAAATCCAGCACCAGGCAAGCTGCTTCGGGAGGAGTTGCAAAGTTCAAAAAGTCTTCGGCCGAAGCGAACTCATTTACCTTGAGTCCGACCGATTTGATGAGCCTCTTGAGCGCCGACCTAACCGATTCGTCGTCATCAACGATTGAGATCACAACCTTCTCAGGGTACGAATCCCCATTCGAAGATTCAGAAGAGTTTAGATCCCAAAGCAAGCGATCGGGACTCTTGAGGAATGTGCTATTTATAGTTGAGGACATCGCTTCCGCCTCCCCTCGTTGCGCTAATTCGCTTCGTGAAGAGAATCTACAACGAGTTTGACTGCGAGGATATTGGGCCTTGAGGTCAGGTAGTAGGACCTTAGTCCTAGAGGACTAGGCTTTGGGATCGACGCTGCTCAGCTTTTCCGCCATGCGCACCAGATCCGCGAGTGAATCGGCGTGCATCTTGTGCATGACCTGACCGCGGTGGACCTTGATAGTCTTCTCACTGGTGCCGAGTTCGAGGGCGATCTGTTTATTCAGGCTGCCGGACACGACCAGTGTCATCACTTCCCGTTCGCGGGGCGTAAGTGAATCAGCGCATTCATGCAGTTCTGCTAATTCGGCCCGCTGCTTTCGCGCCGCCCGGTCTCGATCAATTGCCTGCCCAATCGCATCCAGCAGGTCCTGGTCACGGAAAGGCTTGGTGAGAAACTCGACTGCGCCGGCCTTCATTGCCTGAACCGACATGGGAATGTCACCGTGCCCGGTGATGAAGATGATCGGCAGGTGAATGTCCTTCTCTGAAAACTCGCGCTGGAGATCGAGACCGCTGTGTCCCGGCAGCCGAACATCAAGTACGACGCAAGCGGGAACATCTGGCAACCTGCTCTCGAGAAACTCACGTCCAGATCCGAACGTCTCGACGCTGAGACCTACAGCCATTAGCAAACGTTTGATGGCCGCACGCACCGCTGCGTCATCATCGATAACGAAGACCATCTGATCAATTTTCGTCATGATCAACTTTCGTGGCTGGCCGGCAGAGTAAACTGAAACGTCGCGCCCGCCCCTTCGTTCGCCGTGGCCCAAAGCCGGCCGCCATGACCCTCAACGATCGTCCGGCTAATCGAGAGTCCTAAACCGATGCCATCTTTTTTGGTGGTAAAGAAAGTATCAAACAGCCGCTCCCGATCGTGCGGGTCCAGCCCCGGGCCGGAGTCTCGCACCGCCACCGTAACTTCATCAGGTTTGGCGTCCTCCGTGCTGATCAGAAGTTCGCGTTGCTGCCACTCGGGCTGGCTCATACTTTCCTTGCCGTTAAAAATCAAGTTCAGTAGCACCTGCTGCAACTGGACCCGATCGCCGATGACAAGCTGAGAGGTTGCGTTCAGCTTCGTTCGCACCTGGACCTGACTTCTGGCCAACTCGCCGGCTGCCAGCGCCAGTGTCTCCTGAATCATTTCGTTGAGACTGAGCGGATTTTTTTCAGGAGCCACGTTTTTCAAGGCCGCGCGAATTCGCTTGATAACCTCACTGGCGCGCATCGCGTCGCTGATCATGCACTCCACCGCTTCGCGTACATCTTCCAAACTTTCGACGTCTTTGGGCAGCAGGCGCAGTGAAGCATTGCCATTGGTGACTATCGCCGCGAGCGGCTGGTTGACTTCATGGGCGATGGAGGCGGCCATCTCTCCCATCGTGCTCACGCGGGTGACATGCGCCAGATCTGTTTGCGCTTTTTGCAAAGCGTCTTCACCACGCTTGCGCTGCGAAATATCGCGACTGATCGTTGCCAGCGCCAGCCGGCGATTGGTTACTGGCTCCTTAATAAAAAAGATGTGTTGCAGCATCGGGATCGTCACGCCGGTCTTGAAATGCCGGAAGCGGGTCTCGCCCTCCCAGGTCCCATCACGTTGGAGCGCAGGCAAGATGTGCTGCTGAAACCAATCGCGATCCCCAGGTGGCAAATACTCAAGTATGTCGACCTGTGCCTCGTCGTCGCTCTCCAATCCAACCATCGCCTGGCCGGAACCATTGACAAATGTAGCCTTGCCGTCGAGTGAAGCAACGCCGATGAAGTCGGTGCTGTTTTCGACCAGCGAGGCGAGCTTGCGGCTCTCTTGTTCGGCGCGTTTGCGCTCCGCGATTTCGGCGCGCAATTCCTCGTTCGTCTGAGCAAGTTGAGCAGTGCGACGTTGAACCCTCAACTCCAGTTCACTCCGCGCATCCTCAAGAGCTGCTTCGGCCTGAAGTCGCTCGCTGATTTCTTCTTCGAGTTTCGCATTCGCCGCTCGCAACTGCGCTGGGCTGGGCAACGCCAGCGCCTGAGGAATCAATGGCACTAGCGCCAGCGCCGTCCCTACTGACGCAACGGCCGTGATCGCCTTGATCACTCCCGCCAAGCGGTAGGTGCCGTGCCAGACGGTCCAGATTTCCATGATGTGAGTTGTGCCGCACGCAAAAATGAAGATACCAAACAAGAGGAACATCCAGTTGAACGGTAGATCTTTTCGCTTGCGGACAAAATAGACCAGCGCCAAAGGGATGAAATAATAAGCAGCAGTAATCACGCCATCTGAAACTACGTGCAGCCACAAAATCTCGGGCTTCCAAAGATAGCAGTGCCCGTGGGGCATAAAGTCGGAACTAAAGAGTCTGCCGAGGAATTCTCCCATGGTTAGTGGTCCCTCCCTGGTTGCTGGCAGAACGCTAGATACGTCCCGTCAGATTCCCGTGTGTAGGCGACTACGACTCTCAGCCATCACCAGGCAAAGAGTTTGCGTTTCCCGTTGAAAGACACTAGCAGTTTCGTCTTTCCCGACCGGGATTTTTTCGAATTGGATAACCCTGAATCTACTCTCCAGCCCGGTGGAATACAAGAATCCAGCGTGGTCCAGACGTGGGTGATATCACCCTATGGGGACTTTCAACCACCGACCGTTGCTCATGTCTGAATCCTTCGATCTAAACCCAACTCGTTTTGCCGACGATACTTGACAGCGATTGCCCTCGAATCGAAATGAGTGGCACGGTGTATGCACCTTTGGCAATCAACTTTCGAAAAACAATTTTGCTGATCTTGTTGGAGTCAGTTGAGATTGAACTGAGAGCTGACGCCTATGAAAGCGCAAATCAAATTGGGGCGAATCTTCGGTATTGAGATAGGGCTGCACTACAGCTGGTTCATCATTGCGCTGCTGATCACGCTGTCACTCGCAGCCGAATTTCAGGCGCTGAACCCACTGTGGAAAACGGGAGTGATTTGGGCCACCGCTATCGTCACCGGCCTGCTGTTCTTTACCACGATCATCGTGCATGAACTCTCGCATGCCGCCGTCGCCAAGGCGCGCCATCTGCCGGTGCGTTCAATTACTTTATTTGCGCTTGGTGGTGTGGCCCAGATCGAGAGAGAGCCAGACGATGCCAGCACGGAATTCTTCATGGGCGTCGCCGGTCCGGTCACGAGCGCGCTGATTGGTATGTTTTGCCTGCTGGTCGCCTGGACGCTCGGCTGGGAGCCGGGCGCAGCGCCGGCGACTCCACTGCTCGCGACCTTGATGTGGCTCGGCTACATCAACATCTCTCTCGCCGTCTTCAATTTGATTCCTGCTTTTCCGCTTGATGGCGGACGTGTGTTGCGCGGCCTCATCTGGTGGATAACCGGTGATGGCGTCCGCGCCACGCGAGTGGCCACGCGAATCGGCCAGGTGTTCGCCATCGCTTTCATGATTCTTGGAATTCTGCGCTTTTTCAACGGCGCCGGACTGGGCGGCCTATGGATCGCCTTCATCGGCTTTTTCCTGTTGGAGGCCGCCGGTGCGAGCCGTGCTCAGGTAGAAGACGGCGAGAAGTGGCGCGATGTGCGTGCTCGCGATCTACTTGAGCGCGACTGCCCCGTGGTTGATGGTCAGGACGATCTGCGGACGTTCGTCAATGATTCGCTGCTGCCCACCGGGAAGGCGTGTTTCCTCGTGCAGAAGGGCAACAGCGTGGCCGGCATGATTACGCCGCACGATATCAAGGCAACGGACCGCGCCGAGTGGTTATACACAACCGTCGATCAAGCGATGCGGCCTTTGGACCACCTGCACGCGGTGACGCCTGGCACTCCGATAGCCGACGTCCTGGAGATCATGGACCAGGAGGACATCAACCAGTTGCCGGTGGTGCGCGACGGTCGTATCGAAGGGGTCATTTCGAGAGGCGGCGTGTTGCGTTTGCTGCTGACGCGCCCCGCATTTGAGATGTAGCAGTGGCGCAGCTGTCACGGGTAAGCGTGGCATCTCGCCCAGGAATTGAATCAGTCAATCCAGCCAGAGGAGGTTGAGGGAACATGATTAAGAAAAGCCTACTCACATTTTGTATCGCGATTTTAACGATTTCCGTAATCGAGCCGGCAATCGTCGGGAATGCATTTGCTAAGGCGCAGCCGCAAGGCATGGTTAACGCTCGCTTGATCAAACAGGTGCGCCACGAATTGGCGATGCTGCCATATTACGGAGTGTTCGACTGGCTCGAGTTCGAGGTGCGGCCGGACAACACCGTCGTGCTGCGTGGGCAGGTAGTGAGGCCCACGACGAAATCAGATGCCGGAGCTCGTGTCAGGGAAATCGACGGCGTCTCTAAGGTGATCAATGAAATCGAAGTCTTGCCGCTTTCTCCGCAAGACGACCGGTTGCGCATGGCGCTCTATCGCAAACTCTACGGTTTTGATTCGCCACTCTTCCGTTACGCCACCCAGGCAATCCCATCGATTCACATCATCGTCGACCGTGGGCGAGCCACGTTGAAAGGCGTGGTGGCCAACAAGGGTGACGCTCGGTTGGCCTACATACGAGCGCGCAGTGTACCGGGACTCTTCGATGTAAAGAGCGACCTGCAAATCGAGAGTGAGATGCCTAGTTGAACCAAAGTCATGAGTTGATGAGTTCGGATTGTAGTGAGTTATGAGTTCTGAAGTTTGGTGAGTGATGAGTCAGGAGTTGGTGAGGCTGATTAAGGAGGATGAGCGTGTGCGTTTAACGACTTCACGCGTTGGTTTCTGCTCATCACTCATCAGTCCTCTAAGAAGGGAGTAACAAGTCATGGCAAAAGCAGTAGGCATTGATCTGGGGACAACTAATTCGGTAGTGGCTGTTATGGAGGCTGATGCGCCGACGGTAATAGTGAACAGCGAAGGCGGACGGGTCACTCCTTCGGTAGTCGCATTTACAAAAACCGGCGAGCAAATCGTGGGGCAGATTGCCAAGCGCCAGGCTGCGCTCAATCCCGAGCGCACCATTTACTCCATCAAGCGCTTCATGGGTCGCAAGTATTCCGAAGTCACCGAGGAACTCAAACAGGTTCCCTACAAAGTCGTGGCCGGCCCGAATGACGCCGTACGCATCGATATCGACGGCAAGCTTTATTCTCCCGAAGAGATCTCGTCCCGCGTCCTTCGCAAGCTCGTCGACGATGCCACCAAGTATCTCGGCGAGAAAGTGAAAGATGTGGTCATCACTGTCCCCGCCTACTTCAATGATGCGCAACGCCAGGCTACCAAGGATGCCGGCCAGATTGCGGGCCTCAACGTCTTACGCATTATCAATGAACCCACGGCGGCGGCGCTCGCCTACGGGCTGGACAAGAAAAAACACGAGACGATTTTGGTATTCGATCTTGGCGGCGGAACGTTTGACGTTTCCATCCTGGAAGTTGGCGACGGCGTCTTCGAAGTAAAGAGCACGGCCGGTGACACCCACCTGGGCGGCGACGATTTCGACAAGCGCGTCGTCGACTGGCTCGTGGACGAGTTCAAGAAGGATCAAGGCATCAATCTGAGTCAGGATCGCCAGGCGGTGCAACGGCTCACCGAAGCCGCTGAGAAAGCAAAGATCGAACTCTCTTCCGCGATGGAGACGGAGATCAACTTGCCTTTCATTACGGCCGACGCAACCGGACCACGACATCTGCTGCTGAAGCTGACGCGCGCCAAGTTTGACCAACTTACCCACGACCTTATCGAACGGACCATGGCTCCCGTCAAGCAAGCGATTGCCGATGCGAAGATTGCGGAGAAAGATCTGGAAGAAGTAATCCTGGTTGGTGGCTCGACACGGATTCCGGCGGTTAAGGAACTAGTCAAACGATTGACCGCGGGCAAGGAACCTAACCAGTCAGTGAATCCCGATGAAGTGGTCGCCATCGGCGCCGCGATTCAAGCTGGGGTGCTGACGGGTGAAGTCAAGGACGTCTTGCTCCTCGATGTCACGCCGCTGAGTCTTGGGGTCGAAACATTGGGCGGGGTGATGACCAAGCTCATCGAACGTAACTCCACTATTCCTTCGCGGAAGACTGAAATATTTTCAACGGCCGCCGACAATCAACCCGCCGTCGATATTCATGTGCTGCAAGGTGAACGTGAACTCGCGCGCGATAACCGCACCCTGGGCCAGTTTAAACTGGAAGGCATTGCGCCCGGACCCCGCGGCACGCCGCAGGTTGAAGTCACCTTTGACATCGACGCCAACGGCATTCTCAACGTAACCGCTAAAGACCTGGGCTCCGGTAAGGAACAGAAGATTACGATCAGCGGTTCGACTTCTCTCGACAAGGCCGAAATCGATCGCATGATCCGCGACGCCGAGCAGCATGCGGTTGAAGACCGGCAGAGACGCGAGCTCGTCGAAGCACGCAACGCGGCAGATTCGCTGGCCTACAGCGTTGAGCGAGCGATCAGTGACATGGGTGATCGAGTACCGGCGCACGAGCGGGCGCGCGCTGAATCACTGATCGGCGACATCAGATCGGCGGTGAAGGATGAGTCGGTGCCCATCGACCGGCTGCGACAACTAACGAGTGACTTGCAACAGATATCACATTCTCTGGCAAGCGCTGCCTACGGCGGCCAAGCAAGCGCGGCGGGCGCAGGCGCAGGCGGCGGTGGCGGAACGAGTCGAGGCGGCGGCGCTGATGACGATGTCATCGATGCGGAGTATACGCCGAAGTAGGAAGGGATAACCAAGCGCGGCTATGCCGCTTGATGTGCGGAAGGTCTATGACCTTCCGACCGGACCCCTTGTTCTCGGGGCTATGCCCAAAACAGGGCGTAGCCCAAAAGAATATTAGTGCAGGCTGACGGGGGGCAGAGCCGCCACCGCACATCGGCGGCAAAGCTGCGGTCGTTTTGAGTCGAGAAATGAAGCGCAATGGCAGTCAAGACGAGAGATTACTACGAGGTACTCGGCGTCAGTCGCAGTGCGTCAGCTGATGAAATCAAAACGGCGTATCGCAAACTCGCGCGCAAGTTTCACCCCGATTTGAACCCGGGCGATAAAGCGGCGGAAGAGCGCTTCAAAGAGTTGCAGGAAGCCTACGACACGTTGTCAGACGCGGAGAATCGCAAGCTCTTTGACAAGTATGGCGAAAACTGGAAAGCGGTGAAGCAAGGGGGCGGTGCGCCGCCGCCAGGCTGGGAAGGAACACGCACCACCGGTGGTTCGCAGTCGGGTGGGTTCGACTTCAGCGGCTTTGACTTTGGTGGCTTTGGACGCGGTGGGGGCGGCGGGGGCACTGGCTTCGACATCTTCGAAGAAATGTTCAGCGGAGCAAGCGGGCGCGGCGGAAGGGGTCGACGAAGAGATCGGGGTGACGATGTCGAAGCCCAGTTGGAGCTCTCGCTGGAAGAGGCGCATCGCGGCGGGCGGCGCACACTGCAAATGCAGGCGGCAGAAACTTGCCCGACTTGTAGTGGCACCGGCCTCGTAGGCGACGCAGGCGACAAGACTTGCCCAGCGTGCGGCGGGTCGGGTCAGGTTCTCAAACCAAAAACGATTGAAGTGAATATTCCGGCCGGCGTACGCGACGGTTCTACTGTACGTCTGGCAGGACAGGGCGGCACCGGCACGAATGGGACGCAGCCCGGCGACCTTTACCTGCGCATTCGCCTGCGTCCACACCCGGTCTTCGCAGTGCGCGGCGACGATCTTGAGATCGAACTCCCGATCGCGCCGTGGGAAGCGGTGTTGGGCACGAAAGTCGAAGTGCCAACGATTGACGGCAAAGTGGATTTGACCATTCCGGCGGGCGCGCAAAGCGGACAAAGGCTGCGCCTGCGCGGACAGGGACTTAACAAGCGAGGAGGAGGCCGTGGCGACGAATACGTGCGATTGAAGATTGCGGTGCCGAAAAAACCAGACGCAGAGGAATTGCGATTCTACGAGGAACTCAAGCGAGTCTCGAAGTTCGATCCGAGGAAGGGTCGGTGAGCAGCAGTTCGGGAACTAAGAGCGGGGGCAAGCCCGCCTTCCTAACCCAGAGCTGATTGCAGTTGCGTTTTGATTCTTGATGGAAGGGCCTTCAAGGGAGATATGCCGAACTAGTTGGCAGTCTCGGGGTTAGGAAGGCGGGCTTGCCCCCGCTGCTTGAGAAGGAGTAGCCGCTGGTTGATCAAGTGAGCGAACAACAGATGACAGCCGAACAGGAACTTAATTATCTGGTTGAGCCGGCAACGAGGCAAAGCCGTAACCCAACGCTACGCAAGTACCTCGAGCGGGTGCAGGACGTCATCGTGCTGGGTCTCTGTGCAGCGCTTTTCGTAGCAATGCTGATCAAGTTGTTTCACCTCGGCAAGTCGCTGCTGAGTGGCACCGACTTTTCAGCAGTGATCGCCGACATCCTGTTCATCCTGGTGCTCATCGAGTTGTTTCGCTTGTTGATTATCTATTTGGAGGAACACCGCATCTCGGTGGCCACAATGGTCGAAGTTGGAATAGTAGCGACGTTGCGCGAAGTGATCTTGACCGGAGCGATGCAGATCGAGTGGCGGCAAATGCTCGTACTCTCCGCGTTCCTGCTCACACTTGCCGTCGTGTTGCGCTATTCGGGCGTCCGGAATATCAACGCGGACACAGAGCCACCGGGCTGAGAATAGTTATGGGACCGAGAGATTTTGACATGGATGAACCCCTGACGTGTGAAGTGGTTGCGCCCGCCGCTCCCTGGTGGTGCGTCTCGCACGCGCGGGCCTGATTGAAACGATCGAGAGTGAAAGCAACGAACCGTTGTTGCCCAGCCACGTCGTCGTACAACTCCGCCGCATGCAACGGCTCAGACGCGACCTCGGCGTAAATTTCAGCGGTGCCGCCGTCATCCTTGATTTAGTAAAGCGCATCGAGCTGCTTAACCGCGAGTTGATAGAAATCAGACGACGATCACTGGGGGACGAGTGATAACTGGGGAGGAGACTAATGAGCGCACCGCACGATGGACAACAAACTGCAGCAACTCAATCCGCCTTACCAGCCGGCACGAAGGCGCCCGACTTCACACTTCCGTCTACACCGGATCAGAAACTTTCGTTGAGCGATTTTCGCGGTAGTCCGGTCATCCTGGCCTTTTACCCCGCCGATTGGAGTCCGGTATGTGGGGATCAGATGGCGTTGTACAACGAAGTGCTACCGGAGTTCAGCCTGTATGGAGCTTACCTGCTTGGCATCTCCGTCGATGGCGCCTGGTGTCATGCCGCTTACCGTGAACATCGCAATCTGCATTTTTCACTGCTCGCGGATTTCGAGCCGAAGGGCGAAGTGGCGAGAAAGTTTGGCGTGTATCGCAAAGGCGAGGGCATCAGCGAGCGGGCGCTCTTCGTTATCGACGGCCAGGGCACGATCAGGTGGAGTTTCGTTTCGCCGATTGGAGTAAATCCAGGTGCTGACGGCATCCTCAACGCTTTGGAAAATTTGCAGGAAAAGAGGGTGGCACATGGCAACTAGCATGAGGGCAATCCTAACGGTACCAGTTAACGATCGCGACCACGTGCAGGGACCGGCGGACGCACCGGTGACGTTAGTGAAGTACGGAGATTTCGAATGTCCCTACTGCGCCGCTGCTCACGTCATCGTCAAAAAGGTGCAGGAAATCATGGCAGACCAACTTCGCTTTGTGTTTCGTCACTTCCCGCTCACCCAAATTCACCCGCATGCGCAGCCTGCCGCTGAGGCTTCAGAAGCTGCCGGGGCTCAAGGTCAGTTTTGGGAAATGCATGACGTCTTATATGAGAACCAACCCATGCTTGATTCGCTCCACCTGGTGATGTTCGCTCAGGAATTGGGCCTCGACGGCACCAGGTTCGTGCGCGAACTGAAAGAAGGGATCTATCGCGAACGGGTGCGGCGAGATTTTCTGAGCGGGGTAAGAAGCGGCGTCAACGGCACCCCGGCGTTTTTTATCAACGGGATTCGCTACGACGGTTCGTGGGATCTTCCGCCGCTCGTCGAAGCGTTAGAGAGCGCAAGCAGGGTGGAGTCAAGAGTCTAGAGCCTGGTCTTCAACTGCAGACTCCAGATTTTCGACTCCAGACTAGTAAGGAGCGTTTATGGATATCAATCGCCTGACTGAGAAAGCGCAAGAGGCTTTGCGTGCGGCGCAAAGCGAAGCGACCCGCCTGGGTCATCAGCAGCTGGATGTGGAACATCTTCTACTCGCTCTACTCGATCAGGAGGGCGGGCTGGCAAGATCTGTCCTCGACAAGACCGGAGTCGATGCCGACCTCGTGCGCCAGCGCCTTGAGACAGAACTGGCGCGGTTGCCAAAAGTTTCATCAGCCAGCGGAGCCGCGGGCGAAGTTTACATAACGAGCCGGCTCAATCGCCTGCTAGTGCAAGCCGAAGACGAAGCAAAACAGCTCAAAGACGATTACGTCTCCGTTGAGCATATTCTGTTGGCAATAGTCGACGATCGATCAGGCACCGCTGGGCGCCTTCTCGGCGAGTTGGGCTTGACGCGAGACAAGCTGATGCAGGCGCTGCGTCAGGTGCGTGGCTCTCAGCGTGTGACCTCGCAAAATCCGGAAGCGACTTATGAAGCGCTCGAACGTTATGGCCGGGACCTGACGAAGCAAGCAGCCCAGGGAAAGCTCGATCCGGTAATCGGGCGTGACGAAGAGATCCGTCGCGTGATTCAGGTGCTGTCGCGGCGCACTAAGAACAATCCGGTTCTCATCGGTGAACCGGGCGTCGGCAAGACGGCGATCGTTGAAGGCCTGGCGCAGCGCATTGTGCGCGGCGACGTTCCGGAAAGTTTGAAGGACCGCAAGGTGGTGGCCCTGGACATGGGCGCGCTAGTAGCGGGTGCGAAGTACCGCGGCGAGTTTGAAGAGCGTTTGAAGGCCGTGCTGAAGGAAGTACAGGAAGCACAAGGCACGATCATTCTTTTCATAGACGAACTGCACACCGTAGTCGGCGCGGGCAAGACCGAAGGCTCGATGGACGCCGGCAATCTTCTAAAGCCGATGCTCGCACGCGGCGAGCTTCATTGCATCGGCGCGACTACGCTCGACGAGTATCGCAAGTACATCGAAAAGGATGCCGCGCTCGAACGTCGCTTTCAACCCGTCTTCGTCGATCAGCCTTCGGTTGAAGACACCATCTCGATTCTGCGCGGCTTGCGCGAACGTTACGAAGTTCATCACGGAGTCCGCATTAAGGATTCCGCGCTGGTCGCGGCCGCCGTGCTTTCACACCGCTACATTGCCGATCGTTTCCTGCCGGACAAAGCCATCGATCTGGTTGACGAAGCCGCCGCCAAGTTGCGCACCGAGATCGAAAGCCTGCCGGTTGAGCTGGATGAAGCCCAACGGCGCGTGATGCAGTTGGAGATTGAGCGGGAGGCACTCAAAAAGGAGAAGGATCGTGCTTCGAAGGACCGTTTGGAGAAACTGGAGAAGGAGCTGGCCGATCTAAAAGCGCGTGCTGACGCCTTGCGCTCGCAGTTGCAGGTGGAAAGACAGGCCGTAGATCGTTTACGGAAAATTCGTGAAGAGATTGACCACACGCGCGTTGAAATAGAGCAGGCCGAACGCGCTTACGATCTGAATAAAGCAGCGGAGCTCCGCTACGGCAAGTTGCAGGATCTGGAGCGTCGGCTACAAGCCGAAGAAGAGTTGTTGGCTAAGAAACAAGGCACTTCGCGTTTGCTCAAGGAAGAGGTTGATGAAGAGGACATCGCCGAAGTGGTCAGCCGCTGGACGGGAGTTCCGGTTTCGAAGCTGATGCAGGGCGAAGTCGAAAAATTGCTGCAACTTGGTGAACATTTGCACCAGCGGGTCATCGGCCAGAACGAAGCGGTCGAAGCGGTTGCGGACGCAGTGATCCGCGCTCGCTCCGGGCTGAAGGATCCGCAAAGACCGATTGGTTCGTTCATTTTTCTTGGGCCGACCGGCGTGGGCAAGACAGAGCTCGCCCGCGCCCTCGCCGAATTCATGTTTGACGACGAACGATCGATGATTCGCATCGACATGTCGGAGTACATGGAGAAGCACGCGGTCAGTCGGCTTATTGGCGCGCCCCCGGGATATATCGGTTATGAGGAGGGCGGACAACTAACAGAAGCGGTGCGGCGGCGTCCTTACTGCGTCATCCTTTTCGACGAGATCGAGAAGGCACACCACGATGTCTTTAACGTCCTCCTGCAAATTCTCGATGACGGGCGACTAACTGACGGCCAGGGTCGCATCGTCGATTTCAAAAACACCGTCATCATCATGACTTCGAATATCGGATCGGAACGGATTTTGGAATTCAGCGGTAAGACTGATTCGGACGCCTACGAACGGATGAAAGAAGCCGTGCTGACTGAAATGCGCCACCACTTCCGGCCGGAGTTTCTTAATCGCGTCGATGAAATCGTTGTCTTTCACTCGCTGTCTGAAGCGGACCTCAAGAAGATTTTGGGAGTTCAACTTGGTCGCTTGCGCGCGCGTCTCGAGGAACGGCACATCGATCTTGAGTTAACGGAGGTGGCAGCGACGCACTTGGCGCGCGAGGGCTATGACCCGGTCTACGGAGCGCGGCCACTCAAGCGAGCGATTCAGAAGGAACTGGAAACGCCGATTGGGCGCCGTTTGTTGGCCGGAGAGATTCGCGACAGCGACAAGGTAGTTGTGGATTGGAAGGATGGCGAGTTCACGTTCTCTACGAAATCGACAGAGCGTGCGGAGACGGTGGGCAGGAGTGGGTGATCGCGGTCGATGGAAGAGCGGGGGCAAGCCCTCCTTCCTGACCTGGAGCTGACCAGTATTGAGAGATCGGAATTTGAGTTTGAGAGTCTCTCAACGGTTGGACCAGGAAGTCGAGTTTGGGAGTCTCGGGGTCAGGAACGTGGGCTTGCCCCCCGCTCTGGGTGGAATAAAAACGGTCATGAGTAAGCCAGTCATATTTGTAGTCGATGATAACGCGGACGCGCGCAAGGTTGTTGCGCGCGACCTTGATAGTCGCTACGCGCAAAGGTACCGGACCATCCAGGCTGCTTCTGGTAGTAATGCCCTTGAGACTCTGCGGCAGTTGCGAGACGAAAGCGAGCCAGTGGCGCTCATCCTGTCGAGCCAAAGTTTGCCGGATATGAACGGAGCCGAATTCCTCGCGCAGGCGCACGAGTACCATCCCGACGCCAGACGCACGCTGCTCACGCCCTTTGGCGAAAAAGAGGCTGCCATCAAGGCGATAGAAAAGTGCCACCTCGACGATTACCTGATCACACCGTGTCACCCGCCTGAACAGAGGCTTTACCCAGCGGTCAACGACTTACTAGCTGATTGGGAGGCCCGCACACATCCGCCCGTCGCCGGCGTGCGCGTGGTCGGCTCCCGCTTCTCACCTGAAGCTCACGAGATCCGCGATTTCCTGGCTCGCAACTGCGTGCCTTTTGATTGGCTCGACATTGAACAAAATCAGAAAGCGCGGCAACTCCTGAGCACCGACGATCAGAAAGCTTCGCGCCTGCCTGTAGTCATTTTTCCTGACGGCACTCGACTGGCTCAGCCGACAACCGTCGAACTAGCGGAAAAGATCGGGCTGAAGGTGCATCCAGACGACACTTTCTACGACCTGGTGATCATCGGCGGCGGTCCGGCAGGCTTGGCGTCCAGCGTCTACGGCGCGAGCGAAGGCTTGCATACCGTGATGGTCGAACGCCGGGCGCCGGGCGGGCAGGCGGTCTTGAGTTCGATGATCGAAAACTATCTTGGCTTTCCTGCCGGACTGAGCGGCGCCGATCTTGCTCGCCGTGCAGTAGCGCAGGCGAAGAAGTTTGAAGTTGAGATTGTGAGCCCGCAGGTAGTTACAAACCTGCGAGTGGATGGTTCGTCGCGCATCGTGACCTTGAGTGACGGCACGGAACTGCGCTGCCACGTCGTGCTGCTGGCGACCGGTGTGGAGTGGCGCCGGCTCGATGTGCCCGGGCTCGATAAGTTAATTGGGGCGGGCGTCTATTACGGCGGCACTTTGGCTGAGGCTTTCTTCTGCCGCAATGAAGATATCTACATCGTTGGTGGCGCAAATTCGGCCGGCCAGGCCGCGGCGTCCTTCAGTCGCTACGCGCGTACCGTGACCATGCTGGTGCGTGAAAACGCACTATCCGAATCGATGTCACGATATCTAGTCGACCAAATCGAGTCGATAAAAAACATCAACGTGCGTTTGCGAACTACCGTCGTAGAGGCGCATGGCGACCAGCGACTTGAAGCGATCACTGTGTTCGACGCAGTCCGTGGAGAGAAAGAGACTCTCCCAACGAATTCGCTCTTCATCTTCATTGGCGCGTTGCCGCACACCGAATGGGTCGCGAAAGTCGTTGATACCGATGAGCATGGATTCATTCTTACCGGCCCTGACCTTGCGCGACATCAGGGCAACGGTCATGTCCCGCGTAATTGGCCGCTTTCGCGTGATCCATTTTGGCTCGAGTCGAGTCAGCCGGGAGTATTCGTCGCTGGCGATGTAAGACACGGCTCGGTGAAACGGGTTGCCGCAGGTGTCGGTGAGGGCGCAACGGCCGTGCAGTTCATTCATCAGTATCTCGCTTCGGGTGAAAGGTGAAGCTCAGCAATGAACACCCATGATCATCCGGCGATATTAAGAATTCTGGCTGCGACCGACGGGTCGGCTCCCGCAGAAGTGGCCATCGAGTGCGCGGCATGGTTAGCCGCCCGCACCAATGCCCGACTGACTGTGCTCTTCGTGATCGACGCGCGGCGATTGCTGGGCCACTTCATCAAACACTTTTCTGAAGTTCTCAAGAGCGATCAGTCCGAACCGTTTGCAACGCGGGTGCGCAACTATTACCAGACGCACGGGGAAGAGGCGCTGCGACGAGCAGTGACCCTTTGCCAGCTCCACGAAGTCACTTGCAAGACAGAATTACAAACCGGAAACGTTGTCAAACTTTTAGGCGACGCTGCCCTCAACTTCGATTTGCTGGTGCTCGGCCGGCACGGCGAAGACGAAGAAGACGAGACGGGCTTCCTTGGTTCTGTTGCCGAGAAAATCCTACGCAGTGTAGACGGACCGGTGCTGTTGGCACATAAACAGTTCACCGCGTTTCGGCGCGCGCTACTCGCCTATGACGGAGGTTGGCCGGCGCGACGTGCGATGCATGCATTGGCACCTTTAGCCGTCGCGCTGAAGATGGAAGTTGATGCGGTGGAGCTCGTTGGTGAGGGTGACCCAACGACGGCACTCAGCGAAGTTATCCATTACTTCAAAGATTTTCCGGTACACCTGAGCACGCATTACTTGGTGGGCAACAGTCATTCGTTGATTCTCGATCATGTCAGGGAGACAGGCAGTGACTTACTGGTCATGGGTGCTTATGACGATTCAATTGGTGAGAGGTTGGCGCTCGGCTCGACGACAGATTATTTGATTCACAACAGTCCGGTGCCGACGCTTGTGCACCACTAGTAGGACAGACATTCCTGTCTGTCCTCGTTTCAGAAACCACTTGCGCGATGAGGTGGAGAGAAGGACAGGCAGGAATGCTGTCCTACGAAGAGAAGGAGGAAACAAATGTTACTCGTATTTGCAAGCAGCTGGTGGGCCCTGGTGCTACGCGGTATCGCCGCAATTCTTTTTGGCGTGCTGGCTTTCATGTGGCCAGGCATCACCTTAACAGTGTTGGTCTTTCTTTTTGGTGCGTACGCGCTGGTCGACGGCGCGTTTTCGATCGTGGCCGGCATTAAGTCTCATGGCGAATATAAGCGTTGGTGGCTGCTGCTCATCGGGGGTTGCTTGAGCGTTGCGGCAGGCGTCTTTGCGTTCATGGTACCGGCCATGACGGCTCTGATTCTTTTGATCTTAATCGCTTCTTGGGCGATTGTGACGGGCATCTTCCAGATCGCTGCCGCGATTCAGTTGCGCAAGCATATTGCCGGTGAATGGTTGCTGATATTGAGTGGCGTGCTTTCGGTTCTGTTCGCGTTCTTACTTCTTTACAACCCGGTCGGCGGAGCGCTGGCAGTGGTCTGGCTCATCGGAGCCTACTCGGTGCTGTTTGGCATTCTACTTCTGGTTTTTGGCATCAAGCTGCGAGGCTTGGTCCGTTCAGCAGCCAACCTGGTGCCGCACGCAGTCTGAAGTCTGAATTGAAAGTTGGTTGTTACGCCTAAGCCGCTACAGTGAAGGCTTCAGCGTAGCGCTCAGGGGTTATTGGAATTAGGAGGAGTTATGAGCGGAAAACAATTCGTAATTGCGAGAAATCAGCTGGCCCTGGTGATACTACTCACGTCGGTGTTTTGTTTCGGGGCCTGTAATCGCGGCAGTTCCCAAGGGCTTAGGCTTGCATCAACTTCAGAGCCCGGCGTCAATAACGCTCCGATCAACAACGGAGCCCCCGGTTCAGCGGCGCCGGTCGGATCTTATGCCGACGTGGTGAGTCGAGTATCGCCGGCGGTAATTACTATTCACTCAGAAATGCGGGTGCGCGCGGCGCAACAGTACCCGTTTATGGATGATCCGATGTTCCGGCAGTTCTTCGGGGATCGCGTGCCGCAGCAGATGCCGGAACAACGGCGAAGCGGTCTGGGCTCAGGCGTGATCATCAGCACCGACGGCTACATACTAACGAACCACCACGTAGTCGACGGCGCTGAACAGATCAAAGTCGACTTGAACGACAACCGCACTATTGACGCCAAAGTCGTCGGCTCTGATCCGCCGAGTGACCTGGCCGTGCTGAAGATCGACGCCACGAATCTGCCGGTGCTGGCTTTGGGCGACTCCGATAAGGTTCGCGTCGGCGATGTTGTGCTCGCCATTGGAAATCCGCTGGGTATCGGACAAACGGTGACCATGGGAATTATTGGCGCCAAGGGACGCCAAACGGGCTTGAGTAGCGGCAGCTTCGAAGACTTCCTGCAAACCGATGCGTCGATCAATCAGGGCAATTCCGGCGGCGCACTCGTCAGCACGAATAGCGAGCTGGTCGGTATTAACTCGCAAATCCTTTCACCGTCGGGAGGGAGTATCGGCATCGGTTTTGCGATTCCTTCGAACATGGCGCGAACGATTACCGACACTCTCGTCAAGACCGGAAAGGTGCGCCGCGGTCAACTCGGAATTACCGTAGTTAAGTTGAACTCTGAGCCTGCTAAGGAACTAGGAATCAAGGAGACCAAAGGCGTCGGAGTGGCCCAGGTACAGCCGGGTAGTGCGGCGGACCGAGCGGGCCTTCGGAAGGGAGACGTGATCACAAGCTTCAATGGCGTGGAAATGACTGATCCAAATGTCTTCCGAAACCTGGTGGCGAGCACCGCACCCGGCACGGACGTAAGCCTCACCGTCATCCGCGATGGCCGCGAGCAACAAATACGGGCCAAGCTTGGCGAGCTTGTTGCCGCGGCTGATCGAGAAACGGAGCGACAAAGGTGACCAGCGCAACCGGAAAACAAACCGAGAGCCAAACTACTCTGTCAAAAGCCGACCTTGAAGAGTTGCTAAGGCGCGAGTCGAAATACGGCAGTCCAATTCTCGGTCTCTTTCTGAATAGCGATCAATGACGAGTGCGCGGCCCGGGCGGCGGAGCGTCTTCAGGAGTATGGCAACATCGGTGCATTTTTGCGGTGGTGAATGCCACCGCCTGAACGGAGAGGAGAAACAAAGTGAGCACACCTAAAGGGAAACAAATACCGGGTTTCATAGAACCAGATCAGTGGCAGAACTTTCTTGACGGTTTCAGCAAACGCAACCAGGGGCGCGCCACCAGGCTCGAAGTTGTCGGCGAGCTGGGTGCGCAGGAAGAGGAAGAATACTTACCGCTTGTCGGAGTGAGTCTCGAGCCCAAGGGAACGGCTGCCGGAAGCGTAGAGATCATGCTGGCTGGCGAGGGTCCGGCGGATGACAGACACATGGAACACACGATTAGGAACGTGCAAAAAATAGCGCCGCTGGTTGGCATAACTGGGGTCGAGGACGGCTTAGGGTTTGAAGATCAGGAAGGTGCAAAGACGCTTCTAACCTTCGAGCAGCTGCCTGAACTTCCGGCAGCCTCAGCTTAGGCGCGCAATACAGAGTCGACGCGCAATTAAACTTACTCGGAGTGAGTTGAATCTGCATCACTACGAGCGGAGTATTGTTGTTGTTGGTCAAAAATCGCTATGAAGCAACCTGGTAACTCTGAAGAGAGGACGGGGTCCTGCGACCCAATCAGCGAGGCCGAAATCGACGAAGCGCTGGAAGAAAGTTTTCCTGCCAGCGATCCGATACCGTGGACGCTCGGGGTCGAACCACATTGCCGGGACGACAAAGTCAAAGACAAAGAAGCCGGTAAGGACAAAGAGCAGCCAAACTGAACGAGGGCTCGAAGATCGGCGCCTTGCATTGGTAACTCTACCTACCGATCAAATCGCTGCTGCAGGACACGGCTGCGGTTTACCTTAGATCAGGAGAGTAGGACCAAGAGGGTGGTTAATTAAGTTGGTTAGTTGGTGGGGCAGAGGAGGGTCGAACTCCTGGCCTCCGCATTGCGGGCGCGGAGAGCTGAACGACAAGTGAGTACGTCTTCACTAGTCTAAAAACAGGATCGAAAATCACTGACATGAAAAAGGGATTTGTAAGCGCTTGCCATGATGCCGGGATCGTTAATTTCACTTTTCACGACCTTCGACATACGTGGTCCTCGCGGGCTGCTGAGATGGGAGTTCCCGAGCATGTACGACGTGACATTCTCGGGCATAGCTCATCAAGCATAACTGGCGATTACACTCATACTTCACCCGAGGAAATGGAACGAGCGATGGAAGCGGTAGCTGCTTACAACCAGCTATCGTCGAAATCCTCGGCAAAATCTCGGCAAAATGGCGCGAAGCGGCGTTCCCTGCAATCTGCCGCTGTTTTGTAAGTGATTGAAAAATCAGGAGAAGATTGGTAGCGGGGGGCAGGATCGAACTGCCGACCTTGGGGTTATGAATCCCACGCTCTAACCATCTGAGCTACCCCGCCACGTTTTTGGGCATTTCATTATAAAGTTCAACTCAACGAGGTCAACCCGCGAGACCGAATAAGCAAACACTAAACTTAAACAGTAAACAGTAGACGTCAAACAGCCGGAAGATCCCGCATCATTCAGGGCGGCTTTTTCGTTTTGAAGAAGTCTGCCGATTTGAATCGCAAATCCAGCCCCGGCTGCAGCTGTACGTTGGCCCCCTTTGGGTGGCGGGCGCGGGAAGGCCCAACAGTACCGTCCACACCCTGACTGTGGTTAATACCTTCCTGATACGTGGGCCCTGACGTTATCCCACTCCGCACCGCGCCCTAGCATCAGCTCCGATGAAAAGAGGGACTTTCCCCTCTCTCAAACCGAACGGAGCTGATACGGATGAACGCGCGCGCTTTCCCAGTTAACCTATTACGAATTTTCCTGGTTCTGATTACGACAACCTTTGCTTTTTCACCCGCCCTCGCCCAAACACAGGACGGCAAAACCCTGGCGCCTTATTTCGTGGTGCAGGGAGACCCCAAGATAGACCAGTTACCGCTTAAGGACACCCGTGTAAACATCGCCGTCTCCGGAGTTATCGCGGATGTGCAGGTGTTACAAACTTATCGCAATGAGGGCTCACGGCCAATCAATGCCTCCTATGTTTTTCCAGCTTCCACGCGTGCCGCCGTTTACGCGATGCGTATGAAAATCGGCGACCAGGTCATAGTTGCCAAAATCAAAGAGAAACAAGCTGCCAAGCAAGAGTTCGATGAAGCTAAGAAACAAGGGAAGAGCGTTTCGCTACTCGAGCAGGAACGGCCTAATGTTTTTTCCATGAGTCTCGCCAATGTCATGCCCGGTGATCAGATTGAGATCGAGTTGCGCTACACCGAGCTGCTGATTCCTACTGATGGCATATATGAAGTGGTATTTCCCACCGTAGTCGGACCACGTTATTCATCCCGGCAGGATTCAGTGGCAAAAACCGGCGGCGCAGTGCAGACGCCGTATCTGCATCAAGGCGAAAAACCTACCAGCACGCTCCACATTTCCGCGCGGATCGCTGCCGGCGTCCCGATTTACGATTTAAGTTGCCCGTCGCACCAGGTTCTTCCCGAGTGGCAAGGCCCGAGCACCGCGCAAGTGACGCTGGAGGAAGCGGACACGTTTCAGGGGAATCGCGACTTTGTCTTGCGCTACCGGTTGGCGGGCGATCAAATCCACTCCGGCCTGCTGCTGTTCCAGGGCGAAGACGAAAACTTCTTCCTGTACATGGCCCAGCCGCCGACGCGCGTTACGCTTGAAGACATGCCCGCGCGTGAATACATTTTTGTTGTGGACGTTTCCGGTTCGATGGAAGGTTTTCCCCTAAACACTTCCAAGAACCTGCTGAAAGATCTGATCGGGCAATTGAAACCATCGGACTTATTTAATCTCGTACTGTTTGCCGGCGACTCAACCGTGCTTTCTCCCACTTCCCTTCCGGCAAACTCTGACAACATTTCCAAAGCCATCCAGTTATTGGAGCAACAGCGTGGCAGTGGCGGCACGGAACTCCTGCCGGCGGTCCAACAGGCCATGGGCCTGGGCCGCTCCGCAAATGTATCGCGAAGCATCGTGCTGGTAACAGACGGATATGTTTCAGGTGAGCAAGGTGTCTTCGATTACATACGCGAGAACCTAAACGACTGCAATATGTTTGCTTTCGGCATTGGCTCCTCAGTAAATCGTTATCTCATTGAGGGTGTAGCCCACGCCGGCATGGGCGAGGCTTTCATCGTCACCAAAGAGTCGGAAGCTCAAGCGACGGCAGCGAAGTTTCGCGAATACATTGAGGCCCCCGTCTTGACCGACATTCAGCTGCATTCCGTCGGTTTTGATACCTACGATGTGCATCCGGCTCACTTACCTGATCTCTTCGCGCAGCGTCCAGTGATTGTTTTTGGCAAATGGCGTGGACCGCTGAGCGGAACTTTTGAACTTCAGGGAAAGACAGGGCGCGGGGAGTTTGTAACTCGTTTGGAGGTAGCCACAGTTCAACCCGATAGCTCTAACCGCGCGCTCGGTTACTTATGGGCGCGTTCCCGCATCGCCGAACTCTCAGACTACGGATCGCGAAACCCTGATGAGGGGCGCATCAAGGAAATCACTTCGCTCGGGCTGAAGTACAGCTTGTTGACTCAGTACACCTCGTTCATCGCGGTCCGCGAAGTAGTAACAAATCCTGATGGTTCAGCGAAGGATGTGAATCAACCGTTGCCGCTGCCGCTGGGCGTGAGCGATTTGGCTGTCGGCGATGACACTGAGAGCGGCGATGAACCGGAACTGGTTTGGCTGGTGGCGATATCTCTGATGATTGCCATAACCATGATCGTCCGCCGGCGCCGGCGTTTTGTATGAACCACAAAGTAAACTGGAATCGCCTCGCGCAAGTGGTTGTTGTGCTGCTGGTGGCGCTGGGGTTGAAGCAATATTATTCAACCGTCAGCGCCAACCAGCTCCGTTGGATTCTTGCGCCAACGACAATGTTGGTGAGTTTGGTCAGCGGCGAATCGTTTCAGTTTGAATCCTACGCCGGCTACATCACGAGCGATCACACTTTCGTGATCGCGGCGGCGTGTGCCGGCGTAAATTTTCTGATCACGGCGTTCCTGATGCTTTCACTACAAAAACTGTGGGTGGGTCAAGCCGCGCAGGTGTCCTGGAGAGTCATTCCAACCGCGGCGTTCGTGGCCTATCTGGCAACGCTGGTAGCTAACGCGGTACGTATCACGATTGCGCTACAGCTGCAGCGTACGCCGCCACAGATCGCAGGCTTAAGTCGCGGCGAACTTCATCGCTTCGAGGGAATCTTTGTCTACTTTGGATTTCTGCTGTTGCTGTTTCTGATCAGTGAAAGAGGACCCACGAAAAATACTTCTAGGGCGCTCAGCCTTTCGGTCTTTCCCTTGCTGATTTATTACCTGACGACTTTAGGGATCCCGTTGGCCAATAGCGCTTACCGGCAAAGACTTGTCGCAGGCGACTTCCGAGAGCATTTCGTTTTTGTTTTACTTACTCCGCTGATTTTCATTGTCCCAATCGCTGCCTTCCGTTATTGCAGGAGTCATTACCACCTGGCTACCCCCGTGCAAAATCGATGAAGCCGCGCTTGGGGTCAACTGAGATCAACTTCACCTGCACTTTTTCACCGACCCGCAAACCACGCTCACCGCGCATCACCCGACCATCCACCGGTGGAGCGAGCGTACGCGCGAAGGTTCCCTTGTCCGAGACGCCGGTAACGATTGCGTTGAACTCATCGCCAATCCTATCGCGCAGCAACACCGCAGCCGCGACCTTGCGCATCTTCCGTTCAACTTTCCGCGCCGCGGCATCGCGTTCCGTGCAATGTTCAGCAATTGCTTTTAGCTCGTCGATTGAATAAGGAACAGGTTTACCGTCCAGCGCGGCCTTAACCAGGCGCTGCGTGACGAGATCCGCAAAACGACGATTCGGAGCAGTCGAATGAGTGTAATCCTGCACCGCCAGACCGAAATGACCCTCGCCCTCTTCACCCGGCAATTGCACCGCGTATTCACCGGGACCTAACGACTTCACTACAGCCAATGAAAGATCGGGAAAATGAACCGGGTCCACTTTCTTGCGTCTCGCAAGGAATTCGGCGAGCGCGCGTGAGTCCGGCGTGTCAGGCAGTTTCTCACCAAGGTCCGCCGCAATCTCCACGATGCGCGACCAATACTTGGGCGTGCGTACGACGCGTCGCAGGATGGGGCCGCCTTTCGCCTCCAGGAACTGGGCCATAGCGACATTGGCAGCAATCATGAAGTTAGCAATCAGATCTCTGGCGCCGTTTTCCTCAACCACTTCGAGCTCGAGCACCTTGCCGTGATCGTCTACCACGGGCGAAGCTTGAATGGTGCCCAGTTCCAATGCCCCATGCTGCTTCCTTATCTCCTCGAGATCTTTCGCACTCTCAAACTGCAGACGAATCTGCGCTTCAAGTCCCGGCGCTGCTGTAACGCTCTCCGGTATGGCCGCCCTGCCATCAAGCCAATTGCCGACAGGTTCATAGGAAAGCTTCGCCTGGTTTTTGATGAGGGCCCGATAGATGTCCACGCCCTTCATGGTTCCGTCAGAGGCGAGGACCATTTCGGTAACGACTGCAAGGCGATCCTCGCCGGCATTGAGAGACGTTAAGTCAGTCGATAGTTCGAGCGGCAGCATCGGATAAGTTTTTACGCCCGTGTAGACAGAGGTGCAGTTAGCCGCGGCTTGTTGATCGATTGCTGAACCTTGCGAAACCAGCGCGTCAACGTCGGCAATGCCGATCAACAACCGCGTGTCGCCATCAGGAAGCGCTTCGGCATATTCCACCTGATCGAGATCGCGAGAGCTGCTGTTGTCAATTGACGACCATAAAAGTTTGCGAAGATCTTTTACAGAGTCAGCCGCAGGGATTGCAGAGTTTGCGACGATGGCCCGCACTTCCGTGTCCACTGCACTCGGAGAGTCGGGTGAGAATCCCGCCTCGATCATTGAATCGTGGGCGATCGCGAACAGATCGACGGAGTGCGAATGAGAAGCGTGTTCTGACATAAGTGGCAAAGAAGTATAGCCGAAACTTTCGTCGGACGCCGCTTTGGGACAGGCTACGATTTTGGAACAAGTTTGCACTACTATGAGCTCAGTGAAGATTGAAGTGATTGTAAATAGCAGTTCCGGCGCCGGCCACGAGGAAGGAATAGAGAAAACCCTGGCGGAAGCTTTCAAAGCCGCCGGCGTCGACGCGCGAATATCGATGGCTGGGACCGGGTCTGAAGTAATCGCCCTGGCTCAACGAGCCGCCCGGGGTGACGCTGAAGTGGTCGTTGCAGGTGGCGGAGACGGAACGATCAGTTCCGTAGCGTCGGCGATCATTGACACGAACAAGAGCCTTGGCGTTTTGCCGTTTGGCACCATGAACCATTTTGCCAAAGACTTGCGCATCCCATTGGATCTCGCCGAAGCAGTAGAAACAATTGCAGCAGGTCACCAGACGGAAGTAGACGTTGGCGAAGTCAACGGACACGTCTTCATTAACAACTCCAGTTTGGGTCTATATCCGATCATCGTTCATAAACGCCAGAAGCAACAGCGCCTCGGATGGGGCAAGTGGCCCGCCTACATCTGGGCCGCGTTCGCCGTGCTGAGAAGATATCCGTTTCTCAGTGTCCGCGTGGCCGTTGACAGCACGGAATTAAACAGCCACACGCCTTTTGTCTTTATCGGTAACAACAAGTACGAAATGGAGGCGCTGAACATCGGCGGTCGAGCTCATCTCGATAAGGGCGAGTTGAGTCTCTACATGACTAATCGTACCGGGAGACTGGGACTGGTCCGACTGGCGCTGCGGACTTTGCTGCGCGGACTGCATCAGGAAAAAGATTTTGTAGCCTTGTGTACGAAAGAAATTTGGATCGAAACCAGGCATAAGCACCTGCGGGTCGCACTGGATGGTGAGGTGGCCAGGATAGTGCCGCCGTTAAATTACCGCGCGCATCCGAGAGCGCTACGGGTGCTAACTCCCGCACACGATCCGGCGTCGCCAAGCGAATGATTTGTCCATCTATTTTGGTATGGAACACGACGGAAGTTAGAACCATGCGAACGATAGTCCATCTCTCGGACATACATTTTGGACGCGTCAACGCTCCCGTCATCGATCCCTTGATCGACGCGATCACAAAGATCAATCCGAACCTGGTGGCTGTCTCGGGAGACTTGACGCAGCGTGCCCGTTCGCATCAATTCGCGGAAGCGCGTGCTTTTCTCGATCGCTTGCCTAAACCGCAGGTCGTCGTGCCCGGAAATCACGATGTCCCGTTGCACAACGTATTCGCGCGGTTTGCGCGGCCTCTGACCAAATACCGGTACTACATCACCAGCGACTTACGACCGTTTTATCACGACGAGGAAATTGCCGTGCTTGGGGTCAACACTGCGCGGTCGCTCACTATCAAGGGTGGGCGCATTAACAAGGGACAGGTCGCCTGGATGCGTGAGAGATTTTCCGAGCTTGAACCTGCGGTGGTGCGAATCGTCGTCACCCATCATCCCTTCGACCTTCCAGAGGGACATGACGAACGTCATTTAGTAGGACGCGCGCGCATGGCAATGGAAGCGCTGGCGAACTGCGGCGCCGATCTGTTTCTTGCCGGGCATCTTCATGTGGGCCATACAACACACACTGCCACGCGCTACAAAATCAAAGGACACTCGGCACTGGTAGTGCAGGCGGGCACCGCTGCTTCTGACCGTGGCCGAGGTGAAGAAAACTCCTTCAACGTTGTTCGGGTCGACAGACCCGTTATTGCTGTCGAGCGCTTCGCGTGGTTGCCTGAGAATGGCGAGTTCGGGCTAAATATTGCCGAGCACTTTCGTCACACGTCAGATGGCTGGATCAGAATGTAGGAAACCAATTCTCAGTCTGAGCAATTGAACACTAAACAAACAAAATCAGAAACTGGGAGCGTAGCGACCAGCCAAGGCGCAACTGCCGAGGATGTAAGCCAAAGCGGTGGTAACCCCAACCTTGAAGTGAAACCTTTGGCTGCTCGCTACGCTCCCAGTTCTGATTTTGCCTTGGCCCCCTTGAATCTTTTTCTGGTCGACATTCACTTGTGGTGGCCCTTTTAAACTCATGAAGAAAAAGTCTTACCAAAAAGGCTTCCTCGGACTACACCTCGTGGCCGGCTTTATTATTTTTGCTGCGATGACTTTCACACTTTGGGAGATCTCCGAAGACATCAACAAAGGTGAACCATTAACGGTTGCTGACGCCCAGTTAAGCACCTGGCTGCATTCGCACGCGCTGCCCCGGCTCACGAGTGCACTGTTTGTACTCACGTATTTGGGATCTTCAATGGTCGCGAGTTCAGTTGCAGCTGTCTTTGGACTCTATTTGATTTGGCGGCGGCGATTTTACTGGCTCGCGGCAATTGTCTCTTCAGTCTACGGCGGAATGCTGCTCAACAAAATCCTCAAATATGCGTTTCAGCGCCCGCGGCCGCATTTCGACGATCCGCTGGTTTCGCTCACCAGCTATAGCTTTCCTAGCGGACACACGATGACCGCCACGGTTCTTTACGGCGTCCTCGCCGCCTACTGCTTCACCAGCACACATGATTGGCGCCGTCGCGTGGCTATTATTCTGTTGGCAGGTTTCCTGGTTTTGTTAGTCGCTTTTAGCCGCATCTATCTCGGTGCTCATTACCTGAGTGACGTGCTCGGCGCGATGGCAGAGGGCATAGCCTGGTTAGCGCTTTGTTTGACGGTGGTTTATTCGCTGTGGCGGCGAGGCCTTTGAGGATCGCAACAATCAATCTTCGCGGAGTCTATTCAAGTTCACAGTTTCTTATTCTGTGTGATGTACTGCTCGAGCTTTTTCCGATCAGGATAGTCAGGCTTTTTCTTTAGAAACTCTTCGTATTCCGCGGCGGCTTTATCCTTCATTCCAGCTCCGTTGTAGAGAGCGGCAAGGCGAAGATGGGCTTCGGCCCTTCCGATGGGATCGAGTTTAAGGGCCTCGTAAAGATAAGTTACTGCCTTAGAACCCTTCTTTATCTGCAAATACGCTTCGCCGAGCAAGTAGTTGGCTTCGGGAGACTCAGGCTTGATCTTGACCGCCTGACTCAAGGGTTCGACGGCTGTCTCAAACTTCTTTGCCGCCATACGCAGCTTGCCGAGATTGAGGAATGCCAGGAAGAACGTCGGATTTGCTTCAGTGGCGCGGAGGTACGCAGCTTCAGATTCGCCGAAATCGTTTTGCATCAGGTATGCAGTTCCCAGTTCACTCCAGGACTGATAATCCTTTACATCCTCTTTGAGAATTTCCCGCAGCAAGGCCACCGCTTGAGCATAATCCTTCTCGTCCAGCGCTTTCTCGGCCTTTACAAAGCGTTTCTCATTCGTGGCTGTGCGCTTGTAGATATCCGCTGTTGCCACGGCTTTCTTACTGCCCTTGCCAATGAGATTCTCTCGCCATTCCAACTCGATGTCCTTCCGAATGTCAGTTCGAAAGGGTTCATTAAGTAGCAGGTGAATGCGGGCCACTTCGTTGCTCTCCACTTCAACCACGATGACGTAGTCCCCGTTCATAACTTCCATGAACCGGTAGTGGGAATTGTTGACGACAGTCTGTCTGGAGACAAGCCGGCCACCACCGTTCTCGTACAGGATGATTTCAAAGCTTAGGGGCTTGGCACCCGTCGCTTTGCTCTCGTCCACCTTGAAATCGCCGTAGAGCATGTGTCCACCTCCGCTCTGGGCCACGGATGACGTTATGAAGACTACAGTCAACAGCGCCAGGGTTAGCAGCAGGCGTCTACTCTTGATCATAAGACTGCGAACAGCGATGGTGCAGCGGTCGAGTTTACAAATCATGATAGTGTCGCTCAGCGAAATCCAGATCAGGCCAGCGTGCGAACCTTAATCAGAAAACGTTCAGCTCCATGGAAACAGGGCCGGAACATATTTCGTTCCGGCCCTGAACTACCAGTGGAGAAACTTCAGAACGAATAACGGAAGCCGAACTGCATTACTCTCGGCGTTCCCTGAATGCCCGTGAAATTCGACCAATTCGAGGGCGGAGTGGCTGTACTTGGGTCAAGCGTAACACCCGTTCCCGTTCGACTGATGTCCATCTTTCCGAAATGCTGAGTATTCGTGACGTTAAACGTTTCCCAGCGAATTTGGAACCTTTGACTCTCGCTCCAGGGCACATGAAAGGACTTGCTTAGACCGAGATCCAAACTGACGTAGCCGGGCAGTCTGAAGACGTTGCGGTCTCCCGACTCCCCAGGGAATGCATTTCTAAAACTCTGATATGCGCCGGTTGGATCGCAGCCGAATAGTTTGGGCGCGTTAGCGCCACCACGATCAGGACAGGAGTGCAAGGGCCTGGTCCTAACTACGTTGCTTTGCGCGTTCCAGTTTGTGGCCCAGCGGGCATCGTCGAAGAAATTCGGCGACGGCAAGCCGGAATTCCAACGATAGATACCGGCGAGTTGCCAGCCACCGAGGATGCCGTTAACCACTTTATTGCCGTCGGGCATCAACCATTGGCCGCGACCGATGGGCAATTGCCATACAGCATTTACGTTGATGATATGGCGCACATCAAAGTCGGAATCGGCATACCAGTCGCGCTGTCTGATCGGATTCAAGATAAATCCGTTGCCGAAATTTGCTCCTGGTAAACCGCTGGTTTGCAAACCTGAAGCATCGTCACGTGAGTGAGAGAGCGTGTAATTAAAATCGAGGGTTAACTTCTCACCCCAGCGTTCGCGCAGAGAGAACGTGCCGGCATTATATGAGGAGTGGCCGATGCTGCTGAAGGCAGCCAGAGCGCCATACTGCGGATGAAAGAACAAGTTATGCGAGCCTCCACCAACTGCAGTGTCGATGACATCTTGAGTATCCGTCCAGTCGTTACCATAAAATCCCTGCGCGACGGCGTAGACGGCCTGGGTCTGGTTTAGGGTCTCGTCGATGCAGAACGAGTCGGGATCGGCGCAACCCGGATTTCCAAAGTAGAAATCATTAGCGAGAGCGGCAAAATTTGACGGGAGCAAATTTGCAAACCACGGAATCTGCGGCACCGACGAGATTGGAGAACCGTGGGCCCGCATATTTTCAAGAAGGCTGGCCGCCTGGTACCAATCCATACCTGACGTCCTGTCGACGAGATTGTTCAACGCCATGATGTCGCGCTGAGCCAGCAGTTTGCGTCCCAATCGGCCAATATAAGACGCTTGCAGGACGAGACCCTTGGGCAATTGTCGTTCGTAGGTAACGTTCCAACTGGTATTGACCGGCGCCACCAGCGCTTCATCCAGGGTGGATTCGATCCGGCGCGAATCATTTGATGGCTTTTGCTGCGGGAAGGTCAAGGTACCCGGAGGGCCTATTCCCGGCAAAATACGCACGCCTTGGTCAAAACCGGTGAATAACGGAGCCGGACGACTTGAGATGTTATAGGTATTCGCCGAGATCGTCGTTTGCGAACTGAATCCGAGTTGGTTATTGAGATCGAAGTTCACTGCCAACTGGTTGCCGTAGTAGTCATTGGTGACGCCAAAGCCACCGCGGAGTACAGACTCATGGTTCGAGCCAAAGACCTTAGCCAAAAACCCCGACTTATAACTTGGTGACCAGGCTATGGCAATGCGAGGCTGAAAGTTGTTCTTGTCCCAGCGATACAACGGCGAACGATTGTTGGCCGGTCCTGACAGGTCTACAGTGATGGGGTCAACGAAAGAAACGCCCTGCGCCGCAGCCGCCAATCTCCGATTAAAAAAGTCAGAAAGCGGAATGTTCGGCTTAACTTCAAAGCCTTTAGTTTCGTACACCGGGCGGCTAAGAGAGTAACGCAAGCCGTAGGTGATCGTAAGGTCTTGATTCACCTTCCAAACATCCTGACCATAGACGTCGTATTCCTGGGTGGCGAAGGTGCGATCAGTAGGACTTCCCAGTGTCGTGGCGGTGCCATCATGATTAAATGTAAATCGAGCGGTGTACTGAGAATAGCGACCAATCAGCGCGGTCGCTGCGTTCTGCACCGCCGATTCAAAGCCATCGGCGATGGGGGAGAAATCGTTAACCATATTCGAAAGGATAGTTCCCGCGCCCCCCGCATAAAACGAAGGATTCGTCACGGCGGAATCATAAGCATTCGCAAAACTGACTCGATTATTCTTGATGAAGCGAATGTTCCCGCCAAATTGGAAGGTGTGACCGCCATTCACCCATGAGATATCGTCTGTGAAGTTTTTTACCGGAGTCTTACGACTGACGGTGCGGCTAAAAAGTAAGGGAGAAAAGACAAAGCGGAAGGTAATGGCATTAGCCGCCGAGTCGCCGCCTTGAGTGAAGGCTTCCCGGGTATATCCGAATCTAAAGTTATTGACCAGATTGTTCGTCAGAGTCCAGGTGTGTCCTACTGCCAGGCCCACCGGGTGTGACCATATCTGCGGCGCCGGGGTATCCGGAAATTGCCCCGGCAGTCCGATGACGTCATAGATTACATTTGCGCGAACAAAAACCGATTGCCGGTCCGTTAGATTCAGATCGAATCGCGCGCTATGCGAATTCAATTTAACTGGCGTCGGTGCATTGAAGCGAAACCCTGCCGTATTTAACCGGGTGTCTACCGTGCTATCACCCTGGGTGAAGTCGTTCGCCGGATACTTGGAAGCTGCTGCCGCCAGTGCAGCGATTGCGGTCGGGTTTGTACCAACAGTGGCGCCGTTGGTGCTGAAGATGGTGTTAACCTGCGCTGCACTTAGGGTCGTGACGCCGCCAGAAGGATTTACGTAGCGCAATTGGCCCAGACCCATGCTCGCCAGCGGAACCACTCTGACAACGCTCTGTTCTGCAGCATCTCGCCTGGCTTCAAAACTGTAGAAAAAGAAGGCGCGATCTTTCTTAATTGGTCCGCCGATCGCCCCACCAAACGTATTTCGAATTAACTTTGGCCTGGGGTTTCTTTGATCGCCGACGTTGTTTATTCCGAGGAGGACGTTTGCGTCAGTAGCCACGTAGCGACCATTACGGTTATTGAAGAAATCGTTGGCGGTGAAGATGGTATTGCGATGGGCTTCAAAGAGCGCGCCGTGGAAGTCGTTGGTGCCCGTTTTTGTGACCAGCGCGATCTGCCCCCCTGAGGACCTACCCTGGCTGGCATTCGCGTTTGTCGTAGTTACGCGAAATTCCTCGATTGCCTCGGCGTTCAAACGAATGACCGTGCCGGCATCCGGCGAATTTGAAGAACCTGAGGCGGTAACAGTATCTGATTCAGTAGCGTCGCTGCTCGCCGCGCCGGAGGCCGCCCCCAGTTGATTAGTTTGAGCCTCATTGATATCCACGCCGTCGAGCGTCACATTGGATTGATCGCTGCGCGCGCCGGACACTGAGCCATCCCTCGTCACGCCAGGCTGTAGCGTCAAGAGAGATACAACATTGCGAGCTTCGAGGGGTAATTGCGTAATCTGCTTATTAACAAAATTGTTTCCGAGAGTACCGTCATCGCGGTTGATCAACGCCTCGCCCGACCCGGCGGCGACCGTCACCGACTCGGCAACGTTGCCGACTTCGAGCTGAACGTCAACCGGTGTCGCTTTGGCTACCAACGCATGCACATCGGGGACTACGGCTTTCTTGAAGCCCTTGGCCTCAACTTCCAGCCGGTAGTCGCCAACTTGGATGAAGTCGAAAGAGTAAGCACCACTCTCATTGGTGGTAGTAGTGCGCGAGACGCTGGTCCCTGAGTTGGTCAACGTCACCGACGCGCCGGCTATTACGTTGCCCTGCTGGTCTTTCACTATGCCGCGCACGGCCCCGGTACCTTGTTGGGAAACAGCGGTGATCGAACACACAAAGAGAAGGAGAAGCGCGCTCAGTATCAAGGTTGAGCCGCTTCCCAGAAGACTGTGTCGTTTCATGGGTACTCCTCCGAGGAAAGATGTTTTGAGTTGTGTTTTTGGTAACTTAGTAAGAATTCAAAAGCATCTGAACTGCAACGAAATTAGCCAAAAACGCAATCGTTTGATTTCAGCTTTTCATCTCTGCCAACCGAAGCCGGGCTGAGCGAAAATTTTCCGAACCATAGATTCCGACTAATGGGCACAAACGCGATTCTATTCGAAATTGAGCCACGCAGTTATCGTTCCTGACGGAACGCTCGAACGCGAGTTAGAAAACTGCCTTAGATTTCAGTCCGTCAATGCTTGTCTTGTAAACTGAGGTTTGAGTTTATCCAAAAATGTTAATAATTGGATATAGAAATTTGGATAAAAGAGGCCCAGCCGGACGCAAACTTGCGCTTAGGACCAGCCGCAGAATCGCAGGTCAGGAAGAATTAAGAACTTCGTTCATGTCAGCTCCGCGGTCTACCGGGTTCATCCCGGTGGTTAGGATAGTTCACCAACTAGTCTCTTGAGACCTGGGGAGCCACATAGCGAATGCACTTCAACTCCGCGAGGGCTTCGAGTTTCTCAATTGGCAATCGCCCGATCACCAGCTTCGCACTCTTCGGATCTAGTACAACTTCAAAGCCAAGTCCTTTGAGTGCCGCCAGGGATTCTGCTGACTTGTCGGTTAGCCAAACTTGCACCTCGGCCTTCCCGTCGCGAATGAACTTCGCCTCGTCAACTCCCGCGGTACCTGTTTTACTCTTCAAACGATCAACTACGGCGAGAATTGACGGGTGCAGCCTGGCCTGCAACTGAGCGCGTTTCTTTTCTGCCGGCGAAAGCAGTTTCTCAGACTCTGCCCCGTCAACGTCAATAAGTTGATCCATGGCAATTACCTTCGGTGCCGCATTTGGTGAAGGAGCATTACCAAAACTTCCGCCGCCGCCTGGTCCTCCTGAAGCAGATCCGCTACCAACACCACTTCCGCTCGCGCGTCGAGACTTTGCCTTGTAAACATTAGTCCCGGAATAAGTGACCGCATTAACGGTTCGCGCCATTGGTTGGCTACTCATGAGGTAGCCCAAATTCGCGTTATTGCGTCCGCGGCTCCCGTCACCCACAGCTTCACGATTCACACCTTGCGGCACTTCCACCGGCACATCAACGCGTCGCGGCTGGCCGCCGTCAGTTACGATCATCTCTTCAACTGCAACAAAAGAAGTGAACTGCGTCATCAGGCGATACTCGAGGCCCAGATTGGTAATAGTCTCCTTCAACTCCGGCTTCATTTCGCCTTGCTGTGCGCCGCTATAGTCCCGGCCCATCAAATCGTCAATACGCCGCCGCGCCCAGAGCGATGAGAGCACGTTGTGTTGAGCTTCGGCCTCAGGAAAATCCACTGCGATCTCGCGAACGAACTCCCGGCCCGACATCTTTCCTTTCAGGCGAATGAGGCCGCGTGCCGCGCCCGTATAGCGACCGGTAAGGATTACGGGCTTGGCGCCGAAGAGATCCGGAATGCGTTGCGGGTAAACGTCAGATACGGGCAGACCATTCCAATCAACCGAGATGTCCGTTAACAACGGATTGCGCACGCGCTCATGAAAACGTCGCGCGGCCGCCGAGCCGTCGTCGTTAAGTGCGACATACTCCACTTCACCGCGACCGTTTTCCGACATTTTGTCCAACAGGAATCTATTTACCGAACCGCCGATGCCGAAGCCAAACACGCGCGCGTTCGGATGCTTTTGCACTTCCGAAATAATTTCCATCTCGTTGCCGACGTAGCCATCGGTCATGAAACAGACGATGCGCACGTGGTCCTGTGAATCCGTCGGATCGAGTGAAGCCTGGATCGCTTTCATCATCTCTGTGCCGCCGGAGCCAGACCTTTCTGCAAGAAACGCCTGGGCCTTCTTCAGGTTGGCAGGAGTAGCGGCCACTGGTTGCGGAAACAAAATACTCGTATCACCTGCGAAAGTTATTAAGTTAAAAGTGTCGCCTGGATAAAGACCATCGAGTGCCAGCTTCATTGTCTCTTTGGCTTTTTCGATCGGGAAGCCACTCATCGAACCCGAAGTGTCGAGCACGAAAACCAACTCCTTGGGCGTCACATCTTCCGCGACGACGCGATCTGGTGGTTGAAGGATAAGCGTGAAATAGCCACCCTTGTCGGAACGGTGAGCCAGCAGAGCGTCCTGGATACTCTTTCCGGCAACGTCATAACTGAGAACAAAATCCTTATTAGGAATCATTGCGCCCGTCTTTAGACGCACGTGTGCACTGTGTGCGTTGAGTCGCTCAAGTTCTACTTCGTGTGATTTTCCTTTGATGTCATCGATCGGCAGTCCGGCATCCAGCATGATGTCGAGCGAGATGTCGTGACCGGCTCGCATTCCCTCTGGTGCGAGTTTGGGTGAAATCCTTGAGGCGTCGGGAACCTGCGTAGTGTCCGGGGCCGTCCCACTTCCCTTCTGGCCCGCCGGCTGGCCAGGCATATAACGAGGACCAACTACCATAGGAAAGGTAAACTCATACGAGCCTGCTTCATACTTCAACGTCTCAACGTAGCTGATGGTGATTGTGACCTTCTCACCCGGTAGTATGTTGGCCACGGATTGAGTGAAGATGTTCGGACGTTCCTGGTTCAGCAAGCTGGCGACCTGCCCGCCTGATTTCGCCGCGTCGTAAACTGCTTGCGCCTCTTCGCGACGTAAAATTTTTCCGCGCACGGTACGCTCACCGACCACCATCGTCATATCGTCAACGGCGGCATCTGCCGGCAAAGGAAATACGTAGACGGCCTCGATTTTTTCTTTGAAAGGGTTTTCAAATTCCTGCGTGACGTTTACACGCGAGAGAAAGCCGCTGATCTCAACTTTTACGTCAGTGTGTTTGAGTGGACAGATCGCTTTGGGTTTGCCGTCGCCATCTACAACCTGAAGAGTGCCTTGAGTCTCTCCCTGGGCTTGAGTCGCCTGGGCAATGCCGCTTTGTGAGGACGACTTAAACGCGGCAATGGCGAGGATAACTGCGACTGAGGCTGCCAGCCCTGCGATCAATCTGAAAAAGAACTTCCGATTCATAGTCTTCTCCTTACACTCTTCGAAGATGCGTTCGAGTCCCGAGCGACTCCGCGCGCGTTGCTCGAACATCAAAATGATCCCAGGGTTCGTTCTGGCCTTTTGCCCTCTAAGCGTCTGCTTCTGGATAGAACGCGAAAAGAGGGATGAGCTTGCAGTTGACTAACCGATTGATGCGCCTCCTCCGGCTTTGGATGGCCACGACGCCCAGTCGTTCAGTAAAGATTGAAATTGTATTCCAACTGCATGTAGACGTTGACTGCACGACCATCCCTCGTGGCCGGACGAAACCGAATCATTCGGGCCGCGGCGATCGCTCTCTCAGTTAAGCCAAATGGCAGCGACTGAACCGCGCGGATGTTTGTAACTTCGCCGCTGCGCGAAAACACGACGCGCAAAACGACGCTGCCGGTCACAGCATTCCGCCGCGCTTCTTCCGTGTACTGTGGCTCGGGTTTCGCGATTACCCGAGCACGCTCGGTTACCTGCGGCGCTGGGTAGACGTGATCCGGATCGTCAACGTTGTTTCCCCGACCACCTCCCGATCCGCAACAACCCAGTCCTTTGTGATCGCCGCCGGTGTTGCCGTCGCTACCCGCGCCAAAGCCTGGACCGTTGCCCTCGCCAATCCCGGTGCCGGCGGCCGTACCCATGCCTCCGCCTTCGCCTGGTCCGTTCGAAGGCACGGAAGATTTCGATCTGGGATCGCCATACACCGCCATCGCCAGGTTCTTCCATAACGCCCGGTCAATATCGATGCCCGCAACTGGTAAGGTTGATTTTTGAACTGCAGGAAGCTTTGGAATGGGGGCGGGAATGTCTGCGGGAGGTGGCAACTTGCCCACTGGCGCCGGGGATTTATCGCCCATCCCACCCGACCCTCCGCCGGTCGATCTCTTTCGCTTTTGCCCTGAGCCCTCGCCTTTGCCGCTTTGAAATCCAACTCGTCCCTTCGTTCCAGCGCCGATGCCTTGACCCTCTTTTGGAGCAGTCGGAATTTGCGAGATATCGACGATCAGTCCTGTTTCTTTAGGGTCTTCTCGGACAAAAGAGTTCCCCTGGGAGCGATTGTCCAACCAAACGAGTGCCAGGCCGGCCGAAAGAATAACCAACATGGCAGTTGCCAACGAAGCCATCACCCTTGGCGCGGCGGCTCGCCGCAATTGCAGCCAACCTTCCCACAAAGTGCTGCGGCTAAAAGCGACGGGATCGCGTTTCCAGGCCGCCCAACCCAGGTGCAGTTGATAGATTAGAAAGCGCAGTTCTCTCGTCAGCCGCTCAAATAGACTCGCGTCGTCGATCATCGTGACGCGAAACAGGCGTTGGTTATTCATGGAGGTCTCCTTGTTGTAGGGTCTAAAGCGGGGAGACGCCTGCCAAACCGAGACTCGCGAGTGTGAAAAGGGCGAACGAAGAGACTTACAACTTTGAGGCAGACGGGTGGACTCGCGCTGCCTCAACTCAGAAAACTAAAGTTGGGTTGAAGTCTTATTAGTTATTACCGGGAGGGATTGAAAAGTTACGCTGAGCTGAGGCGAATTTTGGAGTGCGCCCGACCCGTCGGCGCTTTGGTCGCTGGCGACCTGTCGCCAGCAGCGTCGCGACAGATCGCGACGGACCAAAGCGCCGACAGGTCACCGCACTCCATATTGAAAACGAAAACCTCAGGTCACAGAGGTTCGGACGGAAGCAGTGCGGGCGATCGCTTGAGCCGCTACGGCGACTGGGCCGATTCGTTGGGAGAAGATATCGTCTACCACAGCCGCAGCGCGCGCGAGGACGTCATCTCATTAATAATCGACGACGGCACAAGCAACCGCGGTCACCGGAAAAACATGTTCAAGCCTGACTTTCATGTAATCGGCATAGCCCTCAGTCCCCTGGGTCCAACGCCAAGTTCCGTCCCTATCTGCGTGATCACTTTCGCTGGTGGGTATCAAGACAAACCCTCTACAGATCCAAAGGCAAAAACTCCAACCGCTACAAGATTCTGACTTTGCCAGTCGGTTGCGCAGATCATCTTGACGACACGCGAGACTGTTGAACTATAGACTGCATCGGTGCCGGCAAACGACGCGTTTGACAGTACTGAAAGCCGTACGTTAACTTAACCACTTGCAATAATCCTCCAGCCGCTCGCTTGTATTGTCCCGTTCGTCTAGTGGCCTAGGACACCGCCCTTTCACGGCGGCGACACGGGTTCGACTCCCGTACGGGACGCCAATTCTTTCAATCACTTATAAGACATCACGATTTCGCCGCAGGTCCGGAAAGGTCCATTAACTAACTCACAGCCCTGCGAATACCTGGAAGAAGCATCTTCACAACCTTGTTCTGCGCCTCTCGCTTTTCATCTGTCACAGCCTGGACGTAGGTGTCCATGGTGACCTTGAGATTTGCGTGACGCATGAGCTCATGAATGACTTTGGGGTTCTCTCCAGAGATGTAGTCCTGATTGTGTTGCAGACAGTAGATCTTTAACTCTTCAATCCTCCAGCAGCTTCCCCTGGAATACCTTCTGCCCGCCCAGCGAGGTATGGAAAGCATAGCCCGCCAGTACCAGCACCGCGAGGAGTGTGAAGAGCGTACTGCCTGCGTACCAGGCTGAAAAGTCGGTCGTGATCGGGACCAGGGAGAGAAGAAAGTTCACAAAAAAGGTGCAGGCCAGCGCCACGAGGCCGAAGCGCAGTAAATTGATGACGGCAGCCACGTAGCCTAAGCAAGCAAATACCAGGGCAATCATCGGACTTTTTGATCGCAATGCTTCAAACACAATCCAGAACAAGACAAAGATGCCTGCGGCCAGCCATTGTCGGCGGGTGACGACGCGCAGTAGAAACATCAGGAAAAAAAAGGACAGCGTAAGTACAATCGCCACAATCAAGCCACTCAAGAATCCGGAAGCGATGAGGTAGCGTGCGCCGAGCCAAGCGTCCAATGGCACTCCCCACGGTGGAGCCGCGCCACGCCCGAGGCGGACGAGATACTCGAGCTGGTCAAGCAGCTTAAAACCGATGCCGAACAGGATGCCGACAAGCACATCACGGCCCACCAGTGGATCACGCAGACCACCGCCGCTGAGGACCCGACTCCACGAGATGATCGTGTTTGGCCAGCGCCGCCTCACGTAAGGTTCGAGCGCGATATAAAGCAACCAGAGAATGCCAGCCCACAGCAGCGCCTGACTGACAGCTAGAAAGAGGAAGATAAATACTTCGGCAAAAGTCGGGACGTGACTGGCGCCGAACAGCCAGTTGAGCATACGGACTGCAAAAACAAAGAACGCCAGCCTGAACGCGCCGCGGCGGTCGCCCCGACCCTGAAGGATATTGTATCGGGCCAATAACACCGCTCCGAGCAAGATGGCAAGGAATAAGCAGAAGGCAACCAGGAAAACGCGATCCTCCTTGTTTGGCTGATTGACTTGCGTCCGCCATGGCTTATTCCAAGGCTCGAGAAGCTGAAAATAAACTGGCTTGCCACGGTAGGCGGCTGCTTCAATGCGTAACGGAATTTCCGGCTGCTCGGGATACGCTCCCGTCCAGGCTGCCCGCGCATCAAAGGCAGCCAGCGGCGTCCATTTCGGCTCTGTCGGAGTGAAGCGTGCCGGATCAAGTCCCGCCGCCGCGAAGAGAGCGGTCCACTCAGGCGGGGGAAGCGCGCCACTGGATTGATCCACCTGCGGCGGCACAGCAGTGAAAGAGAGCAGGCGTCCGAGCGGATCCATTTCCAAGTTCACCATGCCCGAAACATTCTGCGGCGGATCTTCCGGGGAAACCCATCCCCCACTAAGCAGTCCCGTTATCTCAAGATACCGCGGACTCTCACGGTACCAAAAACGAATTGAGGCTGGCTGGCTCTTCGTGAATTGACTCCAGCGATTGACGGACTTGTCATTCAGATAATCGGCGTTATATCTCAGTCCAAAGGCGCTGTCGGTGGGCCGATCAGTGTAGCCAAGCTGGTTGATGATGTCGCGGGCCTTATGCGCCAGCGCATCCGGGGAATTTTCATGCAGTACCTGCGCCTGCCAATTCACCTTGCTGCCCAGGAGAGCATAGACAATGAGTCCGGCAATGACCGCGGCCAGACACGCGACCGCGATAGCCGGCCGCAATCCAGTCTTCTCTCCCGAAGCCGCGACCATCTCGGGCGACGGCGTCTCACCCGCCGCCAAGGCTGCCGCCAGCGGATCGCCACCAGGAAGCGCGGCTGCGACTTGCAATGCGGACGAGGGTCTTTGCGCCGGATCTTTTTGAATACAGCGATCGATTATTTTCTCGATTATCGGATCGAGATCTTTGACGATCGAAGTTGGCGTGGTCGGCGTCGTGTCGCTGCGGCGTAAATCGATCAACTCGCCTAGCGTCGGCGCATCGAAGGCTTTCTTGCCCGTGAAGAGTTCATAAAGCACTAGACCAAGTGAGTAGATGTCGGTCCGACCTGTCTGTTCTTTTCCTTCCAATTGTTCCGGCGCCATGTAGGCGGGCGTGCCTGCGGCCAGTTCGTCGGCGCCAAACTCTTCCGCCAAACCGGCGAGACCAAAATCGGTGATGCGCGCATTGCCATGCTCGTCGATCATCACATTCGACGGTTTCAGGTCCCGATGCAACACCCCGACGTCATGAGCCGCAGCCAGGCCCGCGCAAATCTGACGGGCAATCTGAATCGCTTTGTCGCTTGGTAGTCGCCCAATGCGGTGCAAGAGCGACGAAAGTTCTTCGCCCTTGATGAATTCCATCGAGAGAAAGTGACGTCCGTCGACTTCGCCAATGTCATAAACGCGGCAGACATTTTTGTGGCTCACTTGTCTGGCCACGCGCACTTCGCGATGAAAGCGCGCGAGCGCCGCGCCGTCGCTCAGAAGATGATCGGGAAGCAACTTGAGCGCGACGGGCTGGCCCAGTTTCAGATCATCAGCGCGATAGACTTCGCCCATGCCGCCTTTGCCCAGCAAGCCGACGATGCGATAGCGCTCGGCGAGCATTGTGCCCGGCACAAAGCGCGCATCGTCGATTGAATCGAAGGATGACAAGGACCTTGCTTCTTTTTCTCTTGGTTTGTCCGCCGGAGATTTGTTTGATTCCAGACGGCGCGTCGCGTCATCAAACGAGAAGCCGCACGACGGACAGGAAGAGGCATCGTCAGCCATCTCTTTGTGACAAGTGGGGCAGTTCATTGGCCCGCGGATTGTATCACTTGGCCAAGTTTGCTCCGCAGGATTTCGGTTCTCGCAAGGCCGATGGGGCTACGGCTTTACCGCTGCCACCGATCAAACAGGCCCTATCTCTGCGCCGCTCGACCCGAAACTTGACCCGATTGGTTTGCAGGACAACGGCGGTCTACACAAACCATTGCGGTATTCGTTAGCAGCCCGGCAATCGATAAAGGTAACAACATAGCTGCACCCGGTACTCTGACAACCGACCAACGCGGCGCCGGCTTTCCTCGGGCGAGTTTAGAAAATATTCGTCAATCTTGTTCCAGTGAGACCAGGTAAGTCGGTTATGAGGTACACCCCACTGTGCAGTTGTTGCAACCTCGCTCTGACCGCTTCAATACGAGTCCACTAAGAGTCCAATAATTGTACCCGTGAGTCCGTTAAGTGCGGTAAAGTGCTATCCATGCCACTAAGTTCCGTTGAATTACCATAGGTCGCTTCTCATTCACGGCGGCGACCCCGACGAGTCGGGGTTCGACTCCCGTACGGGATGCCAACTAAATTACAGACGCGCTAAGTTGCCTGAACGAGTGATCGGCCTACTCCAAGGCGTAAATTGGACCCTAAATGCCACGCCTTGAGTTCCAACTGATTTCTTGAAGATGACAAATGCTTTCGAACCAAGAGTCAAATTCCAGCTATACGACGGGCCGGAACCGCCTGCTGACCCTGCTTGCCTTCGCCTGCATTTATTTTGTTTGGGGGTTCAACTTATTTGGGGATCCGGTATGCCGTGGAAACTATTCCGCCGCTCTTTGTTGCCGGCTTCCGGCATCTGATTGCCGGTGGACTGCTGTTTGGATGGTGTTGGTGGCGAGGACTGCGTCCGGTTAGACAACAATGGTTCGCGAGCATCGTGCTCGCGGTATTATTTTTCCTGATCGGTCATGGCACACTACATTGGGCCCAGCAAACGCTTCCTTCCGGTATGGCGGCGTTCTTAATAGCGACCGAACCAATCTTCGTCGCGATTGTCCTTACGTCCACCGGACGCGCCCGAATTACTCCGGCACTATTAATAGGTTTGTTGCTCGGATTACTCGGCGTCGCCCTGATTATTGGCGCCGACTTCCGAACCGGTCGCTCCGATATGCTAAGTTCATTCGCAGTTCTAATCGGCTCGGCGTCCTGGTCGATCGGGATCGTTTATTCACGCAGTGCATCGCTGCATCCTGACTCCCGCATGGCTGCGGCAATGTCGCTGCTGGCAGGCGCCGGGCTGCTGTTACTGGGCGGGACGATCACGGGAGAGGCAGCGAGACTTAGCTTGGCTTTGGTTTCGCTGAAATCCCTCCTGGCCCTGGGATATTTGGCAATAGCAGGTTCCCTGGTGGCTTACTCCGCCTATTTCTGGTTGTTGGACCGCTTTCCGCCAACCCTAATCGCAACTCATACCTACGTTAACCCGATGGTAGCGTTGGTTCTTGGCTGGACTATCGCCGGAGAGGTCCTTACAGCTGGCTTCGTGTTCGGAGGACTGATCATTATCGCTGCGATCGCTTTGGTGGGCCGTGCGACGTCTCGGGAGGCTCAGGCATTATCGAAGGGAGAGCGACGCGCCGAGACAGAGGACGACGAGAGAGGAACGGGATGACGCAACAAATGTCTCTTGGCAGCACGTTCTCGCTGCTCGACGAATCGATGACTATGAACCGTATGGGCTATAGCGTGATGCAACTTGGCGCGATGCCAACCCCTGCCTGGGCTAGAATTAGCCAACGCTTTCAGCGTACTTTGGCCGAGAATCCATGACAATAACAAATAGAAGCGCCTTAGCCTTGTTCGCCCGCGTTGCCGGCGCGGCTTTGATTACAATCACCTTCATCTCGATCGGGAAAACTCCGTTCGCCCCGCGCGCGGCGGCACAGAATGCCGCGGGATATCGTGCTGAATCCAAGTCTGCCGACGGACTCTACGCTACCAGCTTCACGACACCGCAAGGCGTGATCAAAGTGAATCTTCCGGACGCTATGGTTGCCGGCGATACAGTTTCAGGCAGCATCTACACTGAACCAACCGGTAAGAATGAAACTGAGCGGCGTCAAAGCCAGGAAGAACTCAATAGTTATGTGATCGATCTGGTCGGACAACAAACTGCGGTTGGAGACAGGACGTTTACGAGGAGCATCAATCGCACAATCACGATTGTCCTTTTGCGTAATGGCCAGAGCGTAGCTACTGCCACGATTCCGCTACTACTCACAGCGCCGCCGAGACCGACACAATTCACGGTGCCCACCGGCGGCCAGCAAGGGCGACTACTCCAGATCGGTTGTCCTTGCAACGGCCTCTTCTCACCACAGGACTACGTCAGGGTTGGCGGAATTGCGCTGCCACTAATTGCAGAGTCACCCAGAAGTTTGGTGGTCCACAATACGAGCGAAGTTTCAGGTCCGACCAATATGGACCTCAGCGAGAATGGCATGGCAGTGCAGTGCCCTTTCCGCAACATTCACGTCAATTTGTCGGCGCCCAAGCTAAATCTAATTCGGGGCGAGACAACGACGTTGCACGTGATGGTTCTGGGACTCGGAGGGATGTCGGGAGACCAGTCTTTGGATCTGCAGAATAGCTCGCCGGGCGTAATCAAAATGAGCGGGGGCGAACAACAACACCTCACTATCCACGGCACGGAAGTAAGGCCAGACGGGACCTATTCAACAGATCGTACGCTAACGGGGATCACGGCCGGAGGTTTCGGTGTGACGGCAACGCTCAGGTGGACTGATGTGTGCAAACCGCAAGTTGCTGGTCCGGTCACACAACCAACGCCAACCGGGAATTCCAGCGCTCAAGGATCAGCCAGGGATAACCTCGAACAGGGCCGAAACCTGCTCGCTCACTTCAACTTTTACGCCGCGCTGGAACCTTTGTCTGAGGCGCTCAAGTCATACAAGAGTGGCGGCGATATAAATGGAATCGGTGTTACCAGCGATGCGCTCGGCGATTTGTATTTGCAGGAAGGGCAATATGAGGTTGCGCTTGGTTACTTCCAGAGTGCGCGTCAGGCATTTGTTGCGAACAAGGAAACGCTTAACGCGAGTTTAATGATAAGCAAGATCGGCGAAAGCTATTTGCTGCTCGATAACATCGCAGAGGCCAAAGCAACTTTCGCACAGTTCGGATCGCAAACATCTCAGCCACCTTCTTCACCGGAGATCGTTCGGCACAAAACCTTCTTCGCCTATTCAAGAAACAAACTCGGAGAAGGCCGCGCTGATTATCTGTTGGGCCAACCCAATGCAGCTGAGGCTGACTTCAAAGACTTGCTGGCTGCTGCGTCGTCGCCAACTGCTCGAGATCAGGAAGCCACGCGCTTGCGAGTCGCAGCCGCCACCAACCTGGGTGACGTTTTATTCCGCAAAGGAGATCTTGCCGGCGCGCGCCTTCGATATAACGAAGCAATTCAACTCGCCCGTCGCGACGATCGAATTGACCTTGAGTGGGCGGCAAAAGCCGGTTTGGGTAAAACTCTTTGGGCTTTGTCTCAGCGCGCTCAGACAACGCGATTGCGAACACACACGGACCCCACCGATCCCATTGATCAACGCGCGGCTCATGCCTCCGCTCAAACACAAGAAAGCGCCGCAAAGCTACAAGCTGACGCACAAAATGCTTATCGCGAGGCCCTGGAGGAGATCGACACAGTCGTTGAAGGAAGTATCCGTGGCCATGAAGCACGCACGACCTTTCTCTCAACTACCAGGCAGGTTTTTGAGGAAGCGGCGGCGTTGAACGCCGAAATGGTGTTGGACGCAAAGAGAAATGACCCAACGACTTCAATAGGAAGTTCATTACGATTCGCCGCCGAAGGCTTTCGAATCGCGGAACAGGGGCGAGCGCGTTCGTTACTTGACGTGTTGGCTGACGGCCACGCGGTGATTTCAGCCGGAGTGCCGCCCGAACTCATCAAGCGCCGAAGCGAAAATCTCGCGAATCAGCAACTGATCGGAGCGCAACTCACAGGTGTTTCGATCGCAGGTGAAACGCCGAAACAAACCTTCACTGAATTGGAAGCTGAGCTGGAACGACTCGCCGCTGAGTTTGAGAGTATTGAGAACCAGATAAAGGCCGCCAGTCCCCGCCTTAAGTCTTTGGTCCGTACGCGTGCCTTAACACTCGAGGAAGTTCAGCAACGAGTCCTGGATGATGAAACAGCGCTGCTCGAGTACAGCCTCGGTGAGCAACGTTCTTACCTTTGGGTTATTACTCGCCATAACGCTGCTGTTTTCAAGCTACCTGCTGGCTCGGCCATGGACCAGTTGGCAATGGATTTTCGCGCCCAGTTGATTCCCCCGAGATTGCAGAGACGCAACGTCGGGATTGACGTGCCAACAGCCGACCAACAGAGAGGACTGGGCCTTAGCACAGTAGCCCCCGCTACAGACACTGCAGCCTTCTCCCGGGCTTCGCACGCGCTCTATAAAGTAGCTTTGGCTCCAGCCGCATCCATGATTGGCAACCGGCGCTTGGTTATTGTGGCCGACGGCGCGCTGAACTTCGTTCCGTTCGAAGCGTTAGTCACAACTGATCGCGGCGGCGACTACAGCTCGCTTGATTACCTGATCAAAACGAACAAAGTAAGTTACGCTCCGTCGGCATCAGTTACAGCTGCCGTGAGGGAGCAAAAGCGGGCGGTAGGGCGGAATATCTTGTTGGTCGCAGATCCCGTATTCAGTGCGAACGATCCACGAGTGCAAGCGGGACCTGCCGCCAGTCGGGCTGAAGTGATCCGTGGCCTCGGGCTCGATAGCGCGGTCAACGATGTTAATGGTCCCACTGTTAATGGTCCGCCCCAGTCGAGTGGTCCGCTCAGACTGCCGCGCTTACCTGGAACCAGGAATGAAGCTGAACAGATTGGGCGGTTGGCAAAAGCGTCCGGTGAGCAGGGAGACTTGTGGCTCGATCTCGGCGCCAACGAAGATGATCTAAAGCACCGCGACATCCAAAACTATCGCGTGCTGCACCTGGCTACTCACGGCGTACTCGATGCAATGCGACCACAGTTTAGTGGTTTGGTGTTATCGCTGGTGGGAAACAAGAACGACGACGATGGCTTTCTGCGGACGGGCGAAGTCTTCAATCTCAGGCTTGGCGCACCACTCGTTATGCTTTCAGCCTGCGAGTCGGGACTTGGCAAGGTAAAGCGTGGCGAAGGGGTGACGGGCTTAAGCCGAGCGTTCATGTACGCGGGCGCGACCACCGTCGGGGTCACTCTGTGGTCGGTCGCGGATAAACCGACAGCTGAATTGATGACCGACTTTTATCAACGACTGCTTGGGCCAAACCCGTCGCCGTCCGAAGCGATTCGCGAAGCGCAGCTCGCCATGATCTCAGGCAAAAAATATAGCGCGCCTTTTTACTGGGCGCCGTTCGTGCTGGTGGGTGAGTGGAAGTAAACCACCGTCTTCGCCCCGCCAGGGGCGAGATGTTTATAGTTTTGGAACAACAAGATACGTCTTTTCCGTTCGGAGGAGCGGAGACTAGCTTGAGAGATAAATCGCAACTTGCCCGTCCGCTCCTCCGAACGGAGAAGGTCGTTTTGTTGGCATTCATGGCTATAAACATTTCACTCCTAATGGAGTGAAGAGGTCACGGCACCCAGTTCCTCACTTTTTGACATCCAGCTGTCTCCACAGGCATCGCGTTTGCTGATGTAAGTTCATTCATTCGGAAATTCTATGGATTGGCGAAATGCCTTGAACGATTAACAGACAGGAGTGTACGCAAAATCATGGCACAAACATCACAAGCAAAAGCGCAAACAATGCGCGCCGTAGCTCTCGATAAATTTGGCGGTCCCGAGGCACTAAAAATACAAGACCTACCCATCCCTCAAATCGAAGCGCAGGAGGTTCTGATTCGGGTCGAAGCTGCAGGCGTCGGGGCCTGGGATCCGTTTGAGCGTGAAGGCCGATTTGTCGAAATAATGGGGATGAAACCTACATTTCCATACGTGCTTGGCACGGATGGGGCAGGCACAATCGCCGCAGTTGGTAAAGACATAAAGCGCTTCAAAGAAGGCGACCGGGTTTACGCCGCAGAGCTGGGGAATCCGAACGGTGGATTCTACGCTCAGTACACTGCGGTTAAGGCCGATAATGTGTCGCTGATTCCCGGACACTTGACGATTGAACAAGCGGCGGTGTTGCCTACCGATGCGTTGACCGCGCTAACGGGTTTGGAAAAAATACTGGGCTTGAAGTCGGGCGAGTCGTTGATAGTTTTTGGCGCGAGCGGCGGCATTGGACACCTGGCCTTACAACTCGCCAAACGTCTCGGCGCCGATGTGTTCGCCATCGCTTCCGGTAAGGACGGTGTGCAGCTTGCCAAAAAACTTGGAGCTGACAGTGCAGTCGATGGACGTGGCCCTAATGTTCTGGACGCAGCCAGGCAATTCGCACCCGACGGACTCGATGCGGCACTTGTTACAGCGGGAGGCGAGGAAACTGATGAAGCCTTGTTAGCGATTCGCCATGGTGGGCCGATCGCTTATCCACATGGCGTGATGCCTGAGCCGACTGCTCCGGACGGCGTCACCGTTGAGGCGTACGATGGACAAAATAACCGGGCGCTCATCGACAGACTCAACGCTCTGATCGATTCTGGTCCGTTCGAAGTCCATGTCGACAAAACGTTTCGGCTGGAAGAAGTCAGCAAGGCGCACAAGGCGCTTACTGAACACCATTTGGGCAAGATTGCGCTGCGAATTGAGTGAAGATCACAGGCACCCCTGCCTTTGACATATAGGCTCTTGTCTTCGCCCCACCTCATTGGTTTGTGGGGTACGCGAAACCCCGACCTCACGGTCGGGGCTACTCCATTGCGGCGCTTCGAGCCTCCGTCCGCTCCTCCAAACGGAGAAGGTGGTTTCGTTGGCATTCACGTCTATAGACATTTCACTCCTCACGGTGAAGAGCGCTTCACTAGCCATTGTTTAGTTCCAGTTCGGCCCCGAATCTTGTGCGTTGGTCACAAGGCTGATTGCTTGCGTTGGTTGGCGGCTTTAGAATGCGTCGCTCGAAGTCATCGGGGAGGTGCCCAAGTTTGCAAATCGTCGTGTGCAGTTTCCAACCGTTCGTACCGGCGCTGGCTTTCGCGCCGTTTGGCATTCCGGCGACAGTATTCTGGATCTATGTTTGTGCCCTGGTGGTTTTCATCATCGGCCTCATCAAAATTCTCGGGGAACTGCGGCAGCAACATGGAGTCGACAAAATCATGCCGTTTGGCCGACTTTTTTTTGCGATTCCCCTGGCCGTTTTTGGTTCCGAGCATTTCACCCTCACGGCGAATATCGCGACCCTCGTGCCACGCTGGATTCCTGCCGCTACGTTTTGGGTCTACCTGGTGGGCCTCGCTTTTCTTGCAGCGGCGCTCAGTATCGCCGTTCTCGTGCAGGCACGGCTGGCTGCGGCTCTGGTGGGAATGACGCTGCTGATCTTCGTATTCGCAATGGACCTGCCGGCCGCGGTTGCGAGCCCCGGCAACAGATTTTTTTGGGCACTGGCCCTGAGAGAACTTGCCTTCAGCGGTGGCGCTCTGGCTTTCGCGATGTGGCCGTTGAGCAGGCGTCGCACGCAGAGCACGCAGCCCACACAATCGTCGCCCGCACTGCGGACCGCTGCTCTTGCCGCCATTCCGCGATTTTTTGTAGGCATCGCTTCGCTATTCTACGGAGTGGAGCATCTGCTGCATCCGGAATTTGTGCCGGGGGTGCCGCTGCAAAAGCTCACTCCCGAATGTATCCCCGGGCGAATTGTCTTGAGTTATCTTGTTGGCGTGATTTTGATTCTCGCCGGCGTTTGCTTACTCGTGAATAAGAAAGCGCGCACGGCAGCCACAGTTTTGGGGCTTACGATTCTGCTGACGGTGTTATGGATCTACTTGCCGATGCTGCTGGCCGCGCCCACAGACCTCGTGGCGCTAAACTTTTTCTTCGACACACTGCTTTTCTGCGGAGCCATTCTGCTGTTGGCAAACTCGATTGACAAAGAACCAGCTGTGGCGCGGATTAGTGCTGAGTGAAACCGCGTACCGAGTCAAAAACTAAATAGAGGGAAAAACTGTTCGCGCGCATCAACCGGTTTCGCCGGATATTGGCTAGGCTTCTGTAACAGCCTTGAAGCCGATTTGTTTACGCGGGCGAGGCGGAGGCTCGTTCAGTTTCTTGAGTTCATCAAAAACAATCGTGAAGTATTTATCGTGAGTAGCAAGCTTGCGAATAACAGTCGTGAACCTCCGATTCAGCTCTTCGTTGGATTCCAGCATCTGTCGCAGCTCTACAAAGGCTCGCATGATTGCGATGTTGACCTCAATTGCTCGCTCGCTGCTAAGAACACCTGACAACATCGCGACACCCTGTTCCGTAAATGCGTAGGGCAAATAACGCCGCCCGCCGCGGCCTACCTTTGAGGTTGCAAATTGTGACCTCAAACCTCTCGGGCTTGTCTTTGAGATCGCAAATTGCGATCTCAAAGCGTCTGCCTCAGGCTTCGTGAGCCGAAACATAAAATCATTGGGGAACCGTTTGCGATTCCGCTGAACCTGTTCGTTTAGCCGATATGTTGGGACTCCATACAACTCGGCCAAATCAGCGTCAATCATCACCTTGTGACCACGGATCAAGCAGATTCTCCGCTCGACAATCTGGACGGAGACCGGGACACTGCTCTTCTTTGGGCTCCTTTTGGTAGGCATAACGCGGAGAGTAACAGCCGAAACTAAACGAATGGAAGGTTTACCGGCGCGACCGGCCAGCCCATCCATGCAAGTTCTTTTTCATTCGGCCTCCAAACGAAACCTACTGGCAAGTCCCCGGAGAGGACGTTGGCATAAAGCCTGGGTCAGTACCTGGAGCGGTGTCGATCGGGTGCAGTTGCATCCAGCAAACTCGCTCGCCTTAACCGAATACCGGCAGGTCGTGGTAACGATCTTGCAAATGATTAGTTGACCTCATACAACCAGAGGCAGCGTCCCTTCAACAACGGTGCGTTCCACCCGTGGAGCCACTCCCCGTCGCCAGCGCTTCGTTCGGTGCGTGACGCGATACGCCAATGGGCCTCCGTCTACATGATCGTTCGCTTCCACCGGTCGGGGAATGCAGACGAATTCTACTTCCAGGTCGTCACTGCCGGCGCGTACTACGGAATAACCATGACCGCCGGCGTCCATGAAAGAAAGATGCGGAGCAACATCCCGGTTTCGCCGCGCCAACGCCTGATTCACGTCGCCGGTCTTTTGCAAAGCCAGACTCGCTTGCACACCGTTCATGATCGAGAAGTTGATCGCCGGTTGGGGCCGCGCTGAACCGGCCGGCTGGTAGAGATAAATCGCCCGCAACGGATGATCTTTGCCGACGTTGTATTCCGCCGCTTCGAAAAGACCCGGCGCCGAGACTGAGCCGGTCACGAATTCAACCGCCACCGGATCGAAGCCTTGCGGTGGCAGGGATTCAGACACCACGCCGGCCTGGAATGAATGACGGTCACCGGCAATCGATACCAGTCCCGTGATTCCCTGGCGCCGGATCAGATTCAGTATCTCAGCGCGTTCGACTCGATAGCCCGACCAATCGTCACCGCTCAATAAAGCGTAACCCGACGTAGGCCATTGCACCCCCGACTCTTTGGGCAGGTTCTGAAAGTCCAGCCGCCAGTCGAGCATGCCCACCGAATTTCCCCAAAGTTTCCAGGTCGCCGTTGAGCCGCGCAGCCGATCCAAAAACCATTGCTTCTGGACCGCGCCGAGCATCGATTGAGGCGGTGCATTCCGTCGCGGGTTGGCCAGGTCTTTTCCGTTGAAGCGGATCGTCTCTGGAGGGCGGCCGCCGTTGTATTCACGTCCCGCGTCCAACACCTCGACGACATCCTGCGAAAGCACAAACGGGAACTGGCCCGTTTGAAATGGCGCCGCAGTCGACTGATCGACGACTGGCTCCGATCGAAACGATCGATTGTCGGTGACAATCAGATCCACATTTCCTCCGTATTGAAAAGCGCGAAAGAGTTTGAGACTGTTAATGGCTTTCTCGTTCTCTGCTTCCAACCCGAGCCCGTGATCATCGAACTCGTGAATCGGCGTATTGGTCACGGTGGGCGCCTCGAAGCGATCGACGAGAGTGTTATTCGCTTTGATGACTCGCGCCGGTTGATACTCGAACCAGGCCTGATTAGCCGCTACTTTGCGCGTTTGTGCCGGGCGCACACCGTTAAAGTTTTGCTGACTCTGCCAACCCTTCCACGAAAATTCGTGATTGTCCCACATGCAGACAAATGGCCAGCGCGCGCGCGCATCCTGTAAGTCCGGATCGCGAAGATAGGCCTGATAGAGCGCGCGATAGTCGTCAACCGTAGCGGGCACGTGAAAATCACGAATTTTTTCTCCTGGCGCATAGCGAACGATGTCGCGCAGCCGGCGGGAGTAATAGCCTTGCGGTCGATCTTCGGGATACCAGACGATCTCGTAAGCAAAGTCCCCGAGATGGAGCACAAAGCCGAGTCGATCGCCGTCAGGCTTTTGCTTGTCTTCCCAGATCATGCGGCGGTAGGCGGTGGCCGCGCCCTGCTGCATATTCTGACAACTCACGAAGGCGAAGTGCACAGCTCGCCGATCAGCCACAGCGGGAGCAGTAATCGTCCTCCCGACCCGGCTGCCAAAGCCATGCTCGTCGGTAAAGCGATACCAGTACTCTGTTCGCGGTTTGAGGTTGGCGACAAGAAAACGGCAGGTCCAGTCAGTATCGGCTGAGAGAGGAACTTCGCTGCGCGCGAACACTTCTCGGAACGTTGGCTCGGCGGCGATCTCAACGGTCAATCGTTTCGCCGTGCTCTCAATCGTCGGCGGCCGGCGAGTCCAGACAATAACGCTGTCGGGGTGCGGGTCGGCGGAGGCGACGCCTTGTGGAAAAAACTCGCGGCGCTCGTGCCAATCAATCGTGGAAGCGAATCCCCGAGGGGCACGCCAGGCGAGCGTCGCGCCAAACGAAGCTGCCAGGGCGATGAATCGGCGACGAGTGATCTTGTTCATGTGCTCCTTTCATAGCATCGTCGGGTTGGTAAGGCCAGCGATTGTGTTCGCGCGGCGCTCCGAAACCTTCTCAACCTGAAGGGCTGTCAGAAAGTAGCCGGCGTAGGTGGCAAAATGTCTTCGCCCCGTTAGGGCGAGATGTTTATAGTTTTGGAACAACAAAACACTCCTTCTCCGTTCGGAGGAGCGGACATGACTTGCCGGATAAATCGCCACCTGCTCGGCCGCTCCTACGAACGGAGAAGGTGGTTTGCTGGCATTTCAATTCCTCGTGCTATGGCTTTTCCAACGCGCTGACCAACTCTGGTTCCTTGCCGCCATCTGGCATGCGGTTCTCAATACATCTGGCGGTAAATTCTTTTTCCAGTTGGTGCAGGGAAATGATGAGGCGCGACTCGCTATGCTGGTGACTGCAGGATATGTGATTGCGGCGATAGCGGTGTTTCTCTTCGACCGTCGTAGTCTTGAGCCTACGAAAGAAGTCAACCAGCGGGATCGGTAACCGGTCCTTGCCACGAAGAGGCCCGAAGGGCCGACATGTAATAGCCACGACCGTAAGGTCGTGGTCGGGATGTTGGAAATGATTACGGAGGTCCGAAGGACCGATACGAACTTGTGTCGGCGCTTCGGGCCTCATTGGTAGTTGGGTATGCGAAACCCCGACCACCTCACGGTCGGGGCTATTCAATTGCGGCGCTTCGCGCCTCCATCTTCTTCGCCCCGTGGATCCCCGGGCGAATTTTCTTGAGTTATTTTGTTAGCGTGAATTTTGATGCTTGCCGGCGTTTGCTTACTCATGAATAAGAAAGCGCGGACGGCAGCCACAACTTTAGGTTTACGATCCTACTGCTAATGCTCACCCGCCCACTGACTCCTGCGCTCTGCTTTTGCCGAAACATTTCTGTGTAGTGCGCGTAATCTGAGGATATGACTTCCAGAACTTCACCGCGCCTGCTCGGCCGCGTAATCGCCCTTCTTTTTCTGCTGACCATCATTACCGGAGTGTTCGCTCAAGGCTTTGTCAGCGACAGACTGTATGTCTCCAACGATGCAGCCGCCACCGCGACCAACTTCCTGACGCAGAGAAGCCTGTACGAGCTGGCCTTCACTGTCTTTATCATCGAGATGGCCAGCAATATCACCACCACCGCGCTCTGGTATGTTCTGCTGCGGCCAGTGAACCGAAGCATCGCCTTGTCGGCGGCGCTTCTCGACCTGAGCGGCGGTATCATCAAGACTTTCGCTCGCGTCTTCTTCATCGCACCGCTGTTCGTGCTGGGAAATAGCGCGACAGTATTCCCTGGCTTCACCACCCAACAATTGCAGTCCATCTCACTGATTCTTTTCAAAGTGAATAATCAGGGCGCAGCTCTGGCCATGGCCTTCTTCGGCTTTTCAGTATTACTGAATGGCTATTTGATTTTCCGCTCAACGTTTCTGCCGCGCTGGCTGGGCGTGCTGTCGCTGATTTCAGGTCTATGCTGGCTGACGTTTATTTATCCGCCATTCGGCCGCAGCATATTCGTCTACACCGCAATCTTCGGCCTCTTGAGTTCGGTCGCGATGATCGTGAGGCTGCTTATCGGTGTGAATGAAGGGAGATGGAAAGAAAGGGCCGTCGCTTCGCAAGGCTGACCGCTGGTTTGGGTTTCACTTACTCCCCCACGTTGATTCATACAAGTCAACGTTCCGATCATCCAGTTGTGTTTGAAATCGTTCAAGGATCAACTTCGCCTCGTCCTTCATTCCGAACTTCCGGCAACACTGGAAGAACCTGAACACTGGTGCTTGTGAATAACGCGAGAACTTGTAGTCTGGCTGCCCAAGGAACGCTAGGAAACGTTCCTTGCACTTGTCTTTCTCGCCTTGCCGGTTCCACACACCAAGTAGCTCTGACATAGCAAAGTTGTTTAGCGGATCAAGGGCGAGCACGTCTTCGGCTGTCGTCGCCGCTTCGGTAAGCTTGCCTTGGCGCTGATAAATCTTCGCCAGTTCCGTCCGCGGGTGAAGGCCTTTCGGATCGAGTTCGATGTACTCTTCTAGCCGTTTAATCGCGTGATCAAGCTTGCCCTGGCGCTGATAAATCTTCGCCAGTTCCGTGCGCGCTTGTAAGTCGTCTGGTTCTAGCCCTAGCAGCTCGGCCAAAACACCTTCAGCTTCGGCCAGCTTGCCCTGGCGCTGATAAATCTTCGCCAATTCCGTGCGCGGGTGAAGTTGCTTGTCGTCTATTTCGAGACTCTCCAGCAAGAGCTTCTCAGCTTCGGCCAGCTTGC